>ERZ772921.278-NODE-278-length-31900-cov-9.371864_pt1 | contig 31900 bp, 31 predicted proteins | sample MGYA00512117_ERZ772921 | MGnify/ENA primary metagenome ERZ772921 (study PRJEB29015, sample SAMEA2737944) | human oral metagenome | biome: human oral; feature: human-associated habitat; material: dental | place: China | collected 2150 ...
TCATTTCCTCAGGAAATCGGCCACTCACTTACTCACTCATTTCCTCAGGAAATCGTAAGCGATAGGATTGCCCACGCCGAACTCGCGTTAACGATGAAGAGGGGGGCTGGAACGATCAAAGGGGCAAAAAACGGAGCGAGTAAGCCGAAGCGTATCCGATGGAGGCTAAAAACAAAAAAGGCACTGCCGGAACCCAATCCGACAGCGCCTCCGCCCTGTTTTTATCCGGGAAACGAGTGTCTGTCACCCTCCAAACTGATGCTGAGCAAGGGTGTAAACGATGAGGGAAAGCGCCCCCCCGAAGGAGGCAAAAAGCGTCCGTCGACTGCCGCGGGTCGCAGCGTGGATGCCCAAGAGAAGGACGGCGTAGGAACCGATGAGCAGGACGAGGTCGAAGCGTATCGGGGCACTGGCTGCAGGGAGGAGGCTGAACCGATCGACGACGGCGACGAGCGTGTGCGTCAGGCGCTCCACCGCGCTCTGCAACTCGAAGCTCCCGGGCGTGCCAACGGGCAGCGCGACCCACACGAGGGCCAGGGGGATGAGCAGCGTGGCGGACAGCACGAGGAAGAGATTTGCGAAGAGAAAAACGAGGGAGATGCGGCCGAAATAGTAGCAACAGAGCGGGAAGGTGCCGACCTGAGCAGCCAGACTGACGGCCACGAGTCGCCAAGGGAGGGCGATCCACCGGCGGCGCACATCGATGAGGCAGGCTATGCGGGGCGTGAGCAGAAGGATGAATGAGACGGCCGCGAAGGTGAGCTGGAACCCGACGTCGAAGAGGCTGAAGGGATCGACGAAAAGCATCAGCAAAGCAGAGGCGGACAGCGTGTTGTATGGCTCGGGGGTGCGGCGAAGGGCCACGCCAACGAGATAGATGGTGAGCATCGTGGCCGCTCGGACGGCCGGTGCAGAAAGGCCCGACACGGCGGCGTAGGCCCAGGCGACGAGGATCATCAGTCCGCAACGGAAGAGTCGGCAGGGCATGGTCGGCGGCAGAAAACCGAGTAGCAGGGCAAGCGCACCGCTGACCAGTCCGACGTGAAAGCCGCTGACGGCTAAGAGGTGTGCCACACCAGCGGTGGAGAATCGGCGGCGCAAGTCACGCGTCATGCCGCTACGGTCGTTGACGGTGATCGAGGCCAGTACAGCATGCTCGTCGGGCGAAAGGCGGAGCTGCCCGAGGCGTTCCACGATGTGCCCTTGCACAGCATGCGCAGCCCGTCGCCATGCCGTCGGTGCAGGCCTCGGATCGTCGAGGTGCCGCTCAGCCAGCGCGGTCCGCTGTATGGCCAGAAAGAGGACCACGAAAGTCAAGATCGCGCCCCAAATGTAGGGTGTCTCGAGCCGCAGCTCGCGCGGTACCGACCGTCTCCCTCGGAGACACACAAGCGCCGCAATGGCGGGAATCAGCAAGGCGAAAGACAAGTACTGGAGCGGGTAGCAGACCTCGCAAAGGGTCCCAACAATCCACAAAAAAAGCGGCCTCGATAGAGGTCGCTTATTCCATTCGTTATGATCGCGTTCGATCATGCTCGATTCTCTTTTCCGCAGGGCGTCGGCCCGTCGCGTTGTGTTGTTGTCTTGCGAGGTGAGTGTCCGAGGCGCTTCTCGGACGATCTCTCGCGCTACGCCTTATTTCCGCTCACCTTCGCCCAGAGGAATCGGGTGGCAAACCAAAGGTGACGCATCTGCGTGGGCAACGCCCCGTAGTAGCGACACATGATGCGGTAGCGCTCCGCCAGCGACGCCTTACGGTTGCGCGTCGTCATTCCTTCGGCTTCATAATTCACTAACCGCATTCGTGAGTTGACGATCCGCTGCGATTGTTTCATACACCGGATGCACCAATCGAAGTCGGCCGAGAATCGGTATTGCAAATCGTAGATCGGCGCCACGCTCCGCTTGACGACAAACGCCTGATGGCTGACACGCATCCCCGTTCGAAAGCTGCGCCACGTCAGCGTCTCGGGCGCTTTCAGTCGACGCTCGGCGATAAATCGCCCCTCGCTGTCAGTCACGTCCGTCTCACCGTAAAGAATATCTGGCCGATCGTTTCGTTCGGCCACATCGGCCAATTGCGCCACAGTCTCCGGCGACCGAAATGTGTCGCCTGCGTTGAGAAACCAGACATAGTCGCCCGTCGCCCGTTGCAGGCCCTTGTTCATCGCGTCGTACAGCCCACGATCCGGCTCCGAGACGGCCACGCACCGCATCGGCTCCATGCCACGCCGCGTGCATTCGTCCGCCATCTCCGCCTCCCAACGTGCGATCCGCTCCATCGTCCCGTCCGTCGATCCCCCGTCAATCACGAGGTACTCCATCTCGCCATACGTCTGCACCCCGACACTCTGCAACGTCCGCTCGAGTGCCTTCCGAGCATTATATGTAACCGTGATGATGGAGAAAGGGAGGGGCATCTAGATCTTATTTCAGCAAACTACGATATAGCTCTATGTATTGTTTCGCAACTACTGCTTCACTGTAGTTCTCCTCGACCTTTTTGCGGGCATTGAACGAAAGCTTTTTCCGATCGGCCTTATTCAGTACCCAATCAATCCCAGTCGCAAGATCGGCTGCATCTTTATATGCGGCAAGATATCCATTTTTTTTGTGATCTATAACGTCAACTTGCCCGCTATTATCAAAACTAACCGAAGGGCATCCACACGCCATCGCCTCAATAATGGTCTGACCAAATGTCTCATAAAAAGAAGGAACAACATTCACATCCACAGCAGAGTAAAGTTGGGCTACCTCGAAGAGATCCGATCGGAATCCCAATTGTATAATGGGAAATGAGACGCCGCCCAATATTTTGCTATCCTTAACCTCCCCCAGCAATACCAGCAAGATATCCCCACACTCCATGTGAAGATTATTCAACGCTTCTTTTAGAAAAAAGAAGCCCTTTACAGGGTCATCGATTCGGACGGCCCCCATGAGAATGATCTTTTTTTCAATAGGTAGGGAATATTTTCTTCGCGCAGCAAGCTTGTCCGACGGATGGAACACCTCTAAATCAATAACATTAGGTATTACTTTTATGTCTTTGCTTTGTGCGATCGAACTCATTAGTGCCTTCCCCCTTAACCATGAGCTTACGGAAACCATCCTAATATTAGAATTAATCGCACTTTTTTTCCTCAACGTGAGAAAAGATAAATCAAAACGCTTGAGGGAATTCAGTAGAGGACATTTACCACATTCATGGCTATATCTTTCACACTCCCAAGCATGATGGCATATTCCTGTAAAGGGCCACATATCATGCATTGTCCAAACAATTGGTTTGCCTATTTTTTGTAGTTTTTTAATACTCTCCAGCGAAAGAAATCCCTGATTAATCCAATGCAAATGAATAATGTCTGACTTCTGAATAATAGAGCGGCGACTTAGATCAATTCCCGTATTAGCAATAGAAACTTTAAATAGATTACTGCGATCTAATCCATTCTGGAGATAGATTACAAGGCGTTCCCAGACAAATCGAAGCTGATTAATTCTCTTAGAAAGAGGGGAACCGTCTATAGATATAATATCAGGATCCTTTAGTTCTCGGTCCCGGACCATCATCTTAACATCCTCTCCCTCTTTCCTTAAGGCTCTCATCAATCTAGTTGCAGCAATAGCTGCCCCACCAAAAGAATCAGATGTACTAAGATGTACAATTCTCATCGTCACATTGAGATCTTAGATAGTAATTTATCGAACTCCATCTCTGTTTTTGCTATATTACGATCTGAATGATCCTCTAAAAAACTGCCTATAACGGAGAAATACAAATGAAAAATACCGCGATCATCTACATATGCAGATGGACGATAAGACTTCAAATAACGAACTATCGGTCTTTTGTAGATGTAAAAATTGACATAATCCTCGGAGATCGCTAAATAGGTATACATTGGATTTCTGAAGGTTGGACAACTTCGATCCCGACCGCATAACACCATATATAATTTACATCCATATTCAAATAAGTCAAAGTGCCAAGGCTCAATTTTTACATCCTTTTTATTCAAGAAATCCCCCATAGAGGAAAAACAAAACAATGTATTTAGGTTATCCGACTCTGCTATTTCAATACCAACACATTTCCCATTTCGACCAACCCCAGCATCCCCATTCAAGAAATAAATCAAATGTTTATCTTGCCGTCTTATATAAGAAGGCGATAGCAATTGGCGATTCTCTTCATTACTCGTATAAATTGTAATAGGTTCACTCCAATCTCGCCCATCACTGGAATTCAACAACTTTATCTCCCTTAAATAGCATCCATTCTCATTTTCTCGTATGATACAGTATAATTTATTCTCGAAATGAAAAAGTTCTGGATCGGAGTTATATGCAACTCCATCCGGACGTCTTAGTATCGGATTTCTATCTATCGGGGAAAAAACTGTCGGATCATTCGAGCGATAAATACATGGATTTTCATATTCAACCCTTTCGTCCGGATAAGGAGTCGTAGCCAACCAATAAGAGTACCCTTGCCATTTTTCCGGAAAAAAACATATTGATGGGTGTGTTTGACTTTGCTTGGGATAATCAATAGGCACCGGAATATCACACCAGCAATATTCTGCATTCCCAATCACGATATGCTTCTTATACCGGATATAATCATATCGATCAAATAACTGCTGAAGCAATCGCTTTATAGGCCTCATCGAACTGCACGTATTCCTAGCGTTACCTGATAGTCCGGATCTCTTACATTAAGAAGAGATCTATCTTCAATATCCTCAAGCGCTATCCCTTGAAGAAACGCATTTGCCGCAAAAACATTTCCAAATGTCCGAATGGCTATATTCGACTCTCTAAAATATTCAGCGAAAAGTCTCTTCAATGATAGATCTGTAAATCGCCAATAATCCCCCCATCGATCCATATCATACCGAGAAACCTGAGAAATTCCGCTTACCGTACCTAGAAAAACCCCACCGTCTTTTAGCAATTTAAAACATCCTTCTATTGCCCGTCTTACATCAAAAATAAAATTCAAAGTTTGCGTGCAAATAAAACAATCCACTATTTTCTCAGGAAGAGTATCAGGCTGAGCTAAATCCCCAATAATAGTAGCTTTACGATTCGATTTGTCAACATGCAGCACTTCAAATGAAGTTACACCGCAACCGAACTGTTTCGTATAAGTGTTTTCCGCGATTTCAAGAGCAGTCCCCTTTATGTCAACCTCATTTTCTTTAAGAAAGGATTCTATATAGTACCGATCGATGGGAGTACCGCGCGACAAACCAAAATCATTTGAAATCGGTGTTGTAGAAATACGGTCCCAAATAATTGGCTGACGAATAGCTTGAGTTAAATAGCGCAAGTATCTCATTAAAAAATATCAGAAGGCAAGTGTATCAGTGCTGTACAGCATAACTAAGCGCCTTTTTGTACATATTAGAAAAAACGTCAAGGTTGGCTCTTTCTTTTATTATCTGAAGGGATTTTTTTCCCATTTGCACAGCCTTAGGCAGATCAGACAATATCCAAATTAACTTTTCAGTTAAATCGGCCACATCGTCCTCTCTGAAAAAGAAACCATTCTCTCCTTCAAACACTAAGTCTTTTTCTGTTCCATCACAAACAGAACAAATAATGGGTAAGGAGAAACACATTGCGTCATTTATGGACAGCCCCCCCATGCCTGCTAAAACATATACAGATGATTCATTCATATATTGAGCAAGCTCTATAAGGTCATACACTGCACCGGTAAATATAATCTTATCTCTGAGACCTAAATCTATAGCTCTTTTGATAAGGGTATCTTTCTCTGGTCCGTCTCCTACAATTACCAACTCACTATCTCTATACCTCTCAACTATTAAACTGAAAGCCTTTATTAGTAAGTCTACTTTTTTCCATTTCACCAAACGCCCTATATGCAAAATACGCCGTCTCTTATCCATAAGCAAAGGCTTACCAATCAAGACCTCTCGAATAGAAAGCAGTGAATCTGTATCAGTCGTATTACCATAAAAGAAAGCTGTCGAAGATAATCCATAAGATAACACTATGTTTTTAGCCTGAGAATAATAGGCGATGTAAGCATGTGCCCTCTGATAAATAAACCGGCGGATATACATTGTTGACCAAGCCCTGACCTTAAATAAAAATCCCGTACTAAGCAGATTCAAGTCTTCGTCATAAGCCGGATGGTGAGCGAAGTAGTCTAATTTTCCAAATGGAGGCATCTGAAAAGGTATCTCCCTTATAACCAAACGTATGTTATTCCTATTCATAACGTAAAGTATAGTTCTGTCGAAAAACAGATGTAACAAATAGGGCCAAACAAGGACCAATACGTCCGGCTTTTCCTTTATTAATATATCTTTTAAATCAATCAAAGCATGTTTTCCATACCATTTTTTTTTCACTCGGCTATAACATAATCTATAGATGTAGGATCTCGGCTCACATTCCTTGACATTTTTCCCAACACTACTACGTATTCTCGGTAAAAGTACGAGAACCTCACATCCTTTTGACGAAATTTTCTCATACTGCGCATGTGTGTATGGTGTTAATGCCACATCCGTTATCAAAACTTTCATATAGATCTTAGTGCATCAACAATACGCCTACAAGCTCTACCATCTCCATATGGATTGACCGCCTGACTCATTTTTCTATAATATTGAATGTCACTCAGCAATGACGAGACTTCAGAAACAATCTTATCATAATCCGTACCGACCAGCTTGACGGTTCCGGCCTCTAACGCCTCAGGACGCTCTGTCGTATCACGCATAACGAGTACCGGTTTACCTAGCCCAGGAGCCTCCTCCTGTATGCCTCCGCTGTCGGTCAGGACAATATGGCTTTTTTCCATCAGATATACGAATGAGAGGTATTCCAGCGGTTCGATAAAGAATAAGTTGGATTGACGATTCTCTCCGAAAACCTCTTTGATCGGTTTCCGAACATTGGGATTCAGATGCATCGGATAAACGAAATCGACATCCAAATATTTCTTGCTCAACATTTTAATCGCTCGGCAGATATGTAGAAACCCATCACCGAAGTTTTCGCGCCGGTGCCCGGTGATAAGAACAAGGCGACGTCCTTCTTCCGTCACCAATCGGCCTGTATCATAACCCGCAGCCTTCAGCTCTTTCCCAAGTGATAATTGTAAAGGAAGATCGTCTTTGATCTTATTGACTACGGCATAGAGTGCATCAATCACCGTATTACCGGTGACGAGGATACGGTTCTTGTCGATGCCTTCGCACAGCAGGTTCTCCCGGCTTAATGATGTAGGGGAGAAGTGGTATGTTGCAATCCGGCCCGTAATCTGCCGGTTCATCTCTTCGGGCCACGGATTGTAAATGTTATGTGTCCGCAGTCCTGCTTCCACATGTCCTACCGGTATTTGCTGATAGAATGCTGCCAAAGCAACGGTCATCGAAGTGGTTGTATCGCCATGTACCAGCACCACATCCGATCGGGTCCGGGTTAAGATATCACGCATACCGGAAAGGATTCGAGCTGTGACATCATACAAATCCTGCCCCGGCTTCATAATGTTCAGATCGTAATCCGGGACAATCCCGAAGATGTTTAGTACCTGGTCCAACATCTCCCGATGTTGACCAGTTACGCAAACTAATGTTTCGTATTGATCTGGATGTTTTCGAAACTCCTGCACGAGCGGAGCCATCTTAATCGCCTCGGGACGTGTCCCGAAGACTAACATTATTCTTTTCATCGCCTTACTTTTTGAATATCCCGCAAAAATCAAGTATCACTTTCTCTTCGTTCCATGCCAACGTCTTGAATTCTTTGTGCGCAACAAGGAAAACGACAACGTCCGCCCGCTCATAAGCCGCTTGATAGTCTGTCAACTTAAAGATCGGATGTTCGCGTATGTTGGGTTCTACAATCAGCAGATTTTTCAGCTCGGATTGCATGACTTTTTGAGTAATATACTTTGCCGGACTTTCTCGCAAGTCGTCAATATTCGGCTTAAAGGCCAGTCCCATAATCGCCACGACAGGCTTACGCGAGCGTTTCATCTCATATTCCAATATGGTGTTTTTGATTTTTTCCGCACACCAGAAAGCTTTATAGTTATTGAGCTCGCGTGATTTGGCGATTAACTGTGATTCTACAGGAAACTCAGAAGTCAGAAAGTACGGATCGACCGCGATACAATGTCCGCCGACACCACAACCCGGCTGCAGGATATTCACCCGAGGATGTTTATTGGCCAGCTCAATCAGCTCCCAAACATTGATTCCGGCCTTGTCGCAAATTAGAGACAGTTCATTGGCAAAAGCGATCTGCACATCGCGCGACGAGTTTTCCGTCAGCTTACACATCTCGGCAGTCTTGGCATTCGTCTTATGCAGATTACCTTTCACGAAGAGCGTATAAAACTCCATAGCCTTTTGCGTCGAAGCCTCATCAATCCCCCCAATCACCCGGTCGTTATATTCCAGCTCATAAAGAAGGTTACCGGGCAGTACTCTTTCCGGACAATAAGCTATATAAACGGCTCCTTCCAAATCCGGACGTTCGGCGTAAACAAGCTGTTTCATTTTATCGGTTGTCCCTACCGGTGAGGTCGATTCGATAATCAGCAGATTGCCTTTCTTCAACAGGGGAATAACCGAACGTATTGCCGTTTCGACATACGAAATATCCGGCTCGTGATTGCCTCTAAAAGGTGTCGGAACAACTATCAGATATACATCGCCCTCTTCCGGCCGCATTGTTGCACGCAAATGTCCGCTTCGCACGACCTGTCCAACCATTTCCGGCAATCCCGGCTCTACGATGTGCGTCTCACCCCTATTCACCGATTCGACCACCCGTTCATTAATATCGACTCCGACCACAGTCAGTCCCTTTCCGGCCAGCATCGCTGCTGTCGGAAAGCCGATATACCCCAACCCCATACAAATAACCTTATTTACTGTCATCTCACCACCTCATATTTCCTTCTTAAATCTCGACTCAATTCGGTTATTGAGCCGCACATCGTAGTTTTTCCATTAACCCGTATTGTTCGAATGTGTCTTTTATTTGTATGTCATTTTCGCCACATTTTACATTAGAAAGATAAAGTGCGATATCCTGCCCATTCTCTAATAAGAGAAATTTATCTGAAAAGTCGCATTCTATTGGGATTCTCACATACTGGACATCTCTTTTTAGAGTCATTGCCTTAAACCAAATATCATCACCTTTAGGTGCATATTTGCTAAATAGAGAGTTGTTAGTTATATCTTCATGAAAGCATTGGGGTGGATATAAGACCCCTCCCGCACCAGTCGAAAAGTTTAGAATAGATGGTGTATACTCCTTTTCTTCATCATGCCCCCATTGGATATAAGGTTTAATAGTACCACTATTTTGAAATTCTATTCGTGCTCCTATATAATAACAGACACATGCAGGGTATCTCCGCTGGCCATTCAAGAGTCTTTCAATAAAATCAATTGGATATATATAATCGTCGTCAACCGTTATTATAGGATGATTGGGGAAAAGCTTTAGGGATGGTATTAATTTTTTATATTGTCTAACATCCTCGCAGAAGCGTATTTCCAGACCGCGACTTTGTTGTTTTTGTAGAATCAGAGGAATCTCTTCTTTAGAAAATTCATCTTTAGCCAACCATAAAATAATTCGCTTTGCCTTTTGTGTCTGTTGAAATAAACTCTCTATCGTCAAATACACCTCATGAATTCGTTTGTTATATGTAGTCAACGAGACTATTACCGTACCACTAGCATCTATACCTGTTTTATCACCTTGTAAAGCGCATTGTCTATATTGCTGGATACTTAAATAAGTCTTTACCAATACATTTAATTTAGACGCATAAAGAAGATTTCGTCTTATTTTTTCAAAAAATTTCATTATTTTTTTACAGCTGCGGCAAATAGTTTGTGCCTGAGATGAACGACCGTGTAATTAGGATTAGCTTCCAATATCAGTGATTCGAGCACTTGCGGGTCGTCCGGGAAATGATATGTACAAATAGCGAGTTTAGGCGCCAGTCTCTTCAGTGTTTGTTGTGCGCCCTTGAGCAAATTTCGCTCAAAACCTTCAATATCGGATTTGATATAGTCAATTTTCTTTATATCGTTTGCTTCGACAAAGGCGTCCAAGGTTGTGATTTGAACAGTTTCGTAGCGATCGGTATATACGACCTGTCTTTGAATATCGAATTTTTCACTCACCAACGAATTAGATCCAGAATTCTGGTCGCAAATATTAATTTGCAGTTCTTCTTTTTTATCGCCTAATCCAGATTTAACGGGGATGATATACGGACTGTTCAGGCGGGCTGTTTCGCAAAGCCAAGTATAGGTGCTATCGGTTGGTTCGAAAGCATAGCTTGTAGCTCGTTTCGAGGCTGCATAAGCACTGAAATCACCAATCCATGCGCCGGCATCGATAACGATATCGCCCGGTTTTACGGTAACATCAAAAGCTCCGTCGGTATATCCGTATGGGCCTTCGACCATGCTTTTATCGAGCTTTTCAACGAGATGTCTGTGATAGTTCTCGCCATAATGACAGGAAAACAATAATACATCTTCGTATACATGACGCAACACGTCCAATTTTTCAGGATCGTGAGAGATGTCAGGAATTTTGGCACCGTTAAAATTAAAGCATCTTTCTTCCGGATCAAAATATCTCATAACTGATTGATGCTTGGCTCTACGAAGCCGTTCCTCAAAGAAAGGGTGCGCAATCTTTGTCTTCTCAGCCATTCTGCGCAAAAAATAGCAAACGGCTTCTGCCTTTGTCCATTTCAAGCGAGTATATCCGTTCCAAGTATTTGATAGAAGTTTCATGATCTTGCACGTGTGGAATGATGTGGTAGTATAATTTTAAAAATATTATCAAAGCGATTGATCCATGTATGTTCTTGCTCAGCTCTTTTTCTCGCATTTATCTTCATAATCCTCCTTTCAGAGCCTTTGTTGCTGCGTAGATAAAATTTAGCCTTATCAATATATTCTTCTTTTGTACGGTAGAGTACAATTTCTTTCCCATCCTCAAAATATCCAGCCAATTCATCCAGATAAGGGGCGAACTGCAGGCCTCCACACATGGGTATTTCAAATGTGCGCAGATGGATTTTGTGTACCGGTGTGCGCAGTAGATAGGTGTCCCACACCTCAGTAATTCCCAGTGAGAGCGCGAAGTTGGAGTAAAGACAATTCATCTCTTCGAGCGAAACGGATGAATGAATGTGTAAAAGGTCTGATTCAAGCAATTGCGGATGAGGTGTAATTTTTTTTTTCACTTTACTCCAAAGAATTCGTCGGCCGATTGGGAATCTTATCAAATTCCAATCGTTCGGATCGATCCGGAGAAGACGCTTGTTTTTACTCGTCGTTCGAATGATTTCAGACGAGGAATTACTCAGCAAATGGTCTGAATAGAGGCTGCACGGAACGCCGCCTTTCAGCAGATCGTTGATTTTCATCACCCGTGTTCCATAAGGTGTACCAATAAAGCCTACGGTGGGGATTTCGGTCGTGAAACGGGGCTGAAAAACATGCGGATTAGCAGCGTAAGGCAGAAAGATGCACGTACAGCCCCAGCTTTTAAACAAAGGCATGGTTTCAAATGAGCTAAGCCAGACCAAATCGAAAAGAGAAGCTATTTGCCGTTGCATATAGGGCGCTTGCAGATTATCGAAGCAAAACAATAGGGTCGGTATACCTCGCCGTTTGAATTGCACGACGGTCTCGGGTCTCACTAGCTCATCCCCATGAAGACTAACCATTAGGTCAACCGGTACTGTGCCAGCAGCTTTTGCAAGTGCTTCATTGAATTGCTCTACATCGGGATATTCGAGTGGATTGAAGATGATAAGGGTGTGCCCGGCACGTTTCAATTCGTCCAGAAAATGAATACGTGGAACCGAACGCATAACAGACCCGTCGTCTTCGTAGACGAATAACAGATACATTTCTTGTTGCCGTGTCTTTATATTTGTGGGGGAGATGACTTCATCCTCTCTTTTTTACGTTTTTCTACGGTATGGGAGTTTCGGTCCGAAATTCGATGCTCATATTCTTTGACAGCATCTCTTTCATCGGTCGGAGTCTCTTCTAACTCTAAACTTCCGCGTGCTCAATTCGCAATCCATTTCTAGTTGACTATAATCTACTCCAAACAGGGCAAGACGTATCATTATAAAGAGCCTTTTTACTACTGCTCTCTTTTTCAATGAAAATTCCCTCCCTCTTATTCACTCTAGTGATTGGTGAAACTTATTTTATCAACCGTAAAACTTACGTTCGGTATGGAGGGGAGGATCTCAACCGCGTCTCAGGATATAATAAGTAGTAGAGCATATTTTTATCACCATCCACACTCTCAGATATATCCGGGCGACATATATCCATGAAGATACTAGGATTAGACGTAGTCGTTCCAATAAATCGTTGCGATCGGACCATAATATCTACGGAAGCTAGCAATTTGAGCAGAGATCTATATTTTAACTCGCGGTCACTCTTTGAGAAATTCTGATGAAAATAGCCTCGCTCTGTTTCTTCACACAATGTGTACCACTTATAAGTCGGATATTGAGTGGCCAACTGATCTATTACAGTATAATCGTCTGTCAAAACAAATATATCCTTATATGGTTGTTCTTTAATTCGTTCCATATAAGGATCTATAGTCAGTAATTTGGTTTCCATGAATTTATCTCCACCCCGAATGTGACAACTCACATACCTTTGCGGAAGCTTCAAACCTTCCTCCAATACTTGAATCTCTTCTCCCGTTTTACCATTGAAATGCCATGTCATTTGTGCTAGTCTATGGCAAGCCTGCACAATATTACCATTTATTCCAAGCTCTGGAATATCATAGTGAGGCTGGAAGTAAAAGAACTGATCCCATAAATCTTGGGTGAGATAAGTGCGAGGATAAAATAAATTGTATCCACGAGCCAGTACATTAAGAATACGTTTCTTGAGTTGCCATTTCCACACTCCGTCTTGCATTTGAATTTTACCGTGGAGCCCAAATGGGCGAAAATTAGCGTATGTATGTACATACACATCTGGCTTATTTTGAATTATTGTACAAAATGGAAGAAAAAAATCCTCCCACCCTTTCTCTCGAGCAAAATTTCCCTTATAAGAATGAAGAATAAAGCGTGTCTGATGAGTTAAACAATAGAGCATGGCTAGAATCATACCGTTATATTCTGAAAAAAAGCCTCCACTATCCCCCATCCGAAAGACCAAGGTTTGTCTAAACGAATTGTTTAACTTTATATAGCCGCTTAACACCTCTTCTTGATTCAATAAATCATCTATTATCATTAATTCTACACGATCTCTACTTTAAGAAAATCACTCTTCCTTTCTGTGAAAACGCAAAATAGCCGGCCGCAGTTCTCGACTCATATATAACCAATTCGGCGTCTGCTCTATTGTGAGATTCGCATTGGTCAATAAACGGCTAATTACTTCTGGATCATCCTTCTTATGATAGATACAGACTGAGCCTCTGATGTTTTTTGCCATAGCCAACAGATTATAGGCCCCTGCAAGAGCCTTACGCTCATATCCTTCTATATCCATCTTCACAAACAGATCATCCGTAGATTTGTCGTAAAAGAATGTGTCAAGTCTAATATTTTGCTCATCATCCGTATCGCTGACATACTTCTTTACAATCGTAACCTTCTCTTTCCATGGTTCAAACGTAGCCTCTAATGCTTCGATCCAAGGTTCTTCGCTCTCAAAGAGGTATGCTTGTTTGATATTATTTATCACATCGAGAGTAAATATTCCCTCTGCACTGCCAATATCAAGAAGTGTGACCTCATCCCCTAATTCATCATATTCTCTCACATACCGATGTGCAGAACGTTTATCCTGCTCAATCAATAGCCCAAGATAATTACTCAATATATCCTTCTCCTTAGTTCCTCTTCTGAAAAATAATTTCTTATCCTGATGCCATATATATGGTAACCCGTTTTGGCATTGTATCGAGACGGATTTAATTTGTTCTCGATAATCTTTCACCCATAAATACGGATATGGACATGGCCCTACAAGCCCCCATTCTTTCAGTGATTGTTCTCGTGCGTTACGTGGCTTACGCAGACTAAACAAAACAATATAATATTTCGCCTTAATAGGTTCTGTGATATTATTACGTATAAAAAGGAGCCATCTCCCAAGAAAAGCCTGATATATATTTTCCCGAGTTCTCTGTGAAACAATTTTTCGATAAAGCGTTGCGAACATTCTGTCGATTTATTTAGATATTCCTCTTCACGATCCAAGCTTTATTTTAAGAAAGAGGATCGTCTCTTTCAATAAAACTGATCTCATCATCCATAGTAGAATTATGTATACAGCTGCTGTAATGGTGGTTTTCACAAAAAGGCTAACATAGTAATTACTTATTCCACTCGAGACAAACCAAGCCGTTGCAATAGCCGCAACCGTAGACCCAATATAAGGGAACAGATCCTTCATCACATCTCGGAGGCGTATTCGGATAAGTTGATGAGCAAAATATTGCCAACCGAGAGTACTCAACAAATAAATCCCCACATAAAAAGCTAATAAAAACCTTATATCATAACGAGAGAAGATAAATAGGCACAATAATTGAAAAAAGAACAACAATGACATCAATACCATATAGATATTCGATCGGCCATACGACAACAAAAGCATGGAATAGAGCGAAACAAAAAAACTATTCACCCCCCATACACAAAAAATCTGCATAAAAAAGACGGACTCCATCCATTTCTCTCCCAGGACGATCCAAATAAATTCCTTACTAATAAACGCCAATCCTAACAATGTCGGAAATGTAAGAAAAGCCCCAAAACGAAGCATCTTACGAAAAATCTTCAATTGCCTTCTTATATCATCTCTAGCTTCTACCAATACCGGTTGAGCCACATTGTTAAATCCAGTCAACACAACAGAACTACTTAATATAGACCATTTATTCCCTTGTGCATAATACCCCGTAAGTGTTTTACCATAATAGCGCCCTAATACAACTGGAAATAAGTTACCCGTAACTTGATAGAATATATTTGTTGTAAATATCTTCACTCCAAACCCGAACATCTCTTTCAGCGGTGTGAAATCAAATTCTAATGTAGGTCTCCATGGTGAATAATAGCAACGCAACAATACAGCAACGGATATTTGAGTCAATTGTTGGGCAACTAACCCCCAAAAGGCGAAGCCATTTAATGCCAAGATCAACCCCACCGTTCCCGAGCAAAACACCGCAGCCATATCAATAATACCGCGCTGCTTGGCCATGATTTTCTTTAGTAGATATGCATTATGCGCAATTCCAACAGCAGCAATAATAAAACTGAGAAAAAGAATCCGAGACAGATTGGTTAAGATCGGCTGTTTGTAAAAATGTGCAATTAGCGGTGCAACAAAAAACAGAATGACGTACATCCCAATTGCTGCAAACACATTGAACCAAAAGACTGCGTTATAATCGCGATGTTTCACCGTCTTTTTATTGATCAATGCTGTAGTAAAACCACTATCCATAACTGTATTCGCGATAGCGGTAAAAATGGCAAGCATCGCAACGAGTCCATAATCATCAGGGGAAAGGATTCGAGCGATGGCTATACCAAAAGCCATACCGATCACTTGCTGGACAAAGTTGCTGATTCCACCCCAAAACAGACCTCTTGCCGTCTTCTCTTTCAGTGAAGGTTCTTCTTGAGCCACCGCCCTCTGTACAACTTCTGGATCCACTCTTATAATCTTCCGTCGACCCATAGACGAGGCAAAACGCCCCTCACGTCAAATAAGATAGCATCCTGATCTTTCATAAAAGAAAGATCCATCTGCGCAAACTCATCGTGCCCTACGGTCAGTATAATCCCATCATATTGTCGTAAATCAGGTTCATTCTGCATTAAATCAATGCCATATTCAGCCTCTGTCTTATCACGACACGCATAGGGATCATATACATCAACAGATACATTATACTCAAGTAATTCACGCACAACATCAACGACTTTCGTATTGCGTGTATCTGAACAGTTTTCCTTAAACGTAAAACCTAAAATGAGGACTTTACTTCCAGCTATCCGAATTTGTTTTCGGATGATGAGTTTAATCACTTTTTGAGCGATAAAACCTCCCATTTTGTCATTGACATTCCGCCCAGAGAGAATAACCTGAGGATTATACCCTAAGCTCTGAGATTTGTGCAATAAATAATACGGATCAACACCAATGCAATGTCCACCGACTAATCCCGGAGTGAATTTTAAAAAGTTCCACTTGGTAGATGCCGCATCTAAGACCTCACGCGTATCAATCCCCATCTTATCAAAGATCAGTGCCAACTCATTCACAAATGAGATATTAACATCTCGCCGAGCGTTTTCTATTGCTTTAGCGGCCTCTGCAACTTTAATCGATGATGCGCTATGTGTCCCAGCTTTAACTATTGATCCGTATAATTCTTCCAACTCATCCAGCGTCGTTAGAGTGGAGGCAGAAATCACCTTCTTAATCGTAGTCAGCTATGCTTTTTGTCCCCAGAATTAATTCGTTCTGGAGAATATCCACAAAAGAAATCTTGGTTGTACTTCAAACCAGATTCTGACTCCAATAGAGGCACACATTCTTCCTCTGTACAGCCCGGATAAACCGTAGATTCATAGACGACAATGTCCCCTTTTTTTTTAGGATTTGAGCAATTGATTTTGTCGCATCCAACAAGAAAGAAAGATCAGGTGTTTTGAGTTTAGAAATTGGTGTTGGAACCGTGACAATATAAATTTGACAGAGACGAATATCTTCAAGATTCGAAGTCAAAAACAACCTCCCTTCAAGAATCAGAAGAGAGACGTTCTTTCAACAAGGAAGATTCCACTTCAGCGGTTCGATCTATACCAGCAGAAAGCTCGGCAATGCGTTGTTCATTGATGTCGTATCCAACGACTTTATACTTACGGCTAAATTCAATGGCTAGTGGCAAGCCAACGTAACCTAATCCAACTACCGCAATCGCTTTCTTTTCCATTCGAACTTTGCCTTCTTAGTCTTTCTCCGCATACATCCGCCCAATAATGTCCACGACTTTCATACCTTCAAGAACGTTCGTTGTGATTGTATCCGAACTGTTTTCAGAGAGGACATTGATTACGTTGCGGATAACGTAGTGATGATTCTGAGCCGACCCCTTGTAGACCCCATAATCATTGCCAGGATTAGTGGGAGGAAGATCTGGCATGGTGTAGTCTTTGATGTGACAATATTCGACCTTATCCATGTACTGTCCGCCGATCTTTACGCTACCGTTTTCAGCAATGATCGTCAGGCTGCTCTCTTGGTTCTTATCCCACACTGACGTCGAATAGTTAAGCGAACCGAGCCCTCCATTTGTGAACCGAAAACTGACAACGCCTGAATCCTCAAAGTCGGTAAGGTGCTCGTGGTTGAAGTCGGCGAAACGCGCTTGTATATCGGTGATGTCACCAAAAAGCCAATAAAGGATGTCGATGAAGTGGGAGAACTGGGTGAAGAGTGTTCCTCCGTCTAAATCAGCTGTGCCATGCCAACCACCGGGACGGTAATAACGCGCGTCACGATTCCAATAGCAATTGAGCTGCACCATATACACACGCCCAAGCCGACCTGACTCAATCAAATCCTTGATCCACACAGAAGGTGGCGAGTAGCGATTTTGCATCACGCAGAAGATCTGCTTCCGATACTTCAGACCAGCATAGACCACCTTTTCTGCGTCAGCTGTTGTGAGCGCCATCGGCTTCTCTATTACGACGTGATGGCCGGTCTCGATTGACTGAATCGCCATGTGAGCATGCAACCCATTCGGCGTACAAATGTTTACCACATCGAAGGAGAGATCACTGGCAAGCAGATCGTCCAAGGTGCTAAAGAATGGCACATTGGCATAGGGGTCAATGGCTAATTCCGACTTCGGACGAATGTCGCATAAAGCCACCAACTCAGCACCGTCCTCACGGCAGATCATCTCTGCGTGACGCTTTCCGATGTGGCCGCAACCGACGACGGCAAAACGAATTGGCTTCATTGTTTTTGCTTGCTCCATGATACGCCAAAGGCTCGTCACTCCCAGGAGGAGTAACCTCAAAAGCGCGGCAAATATACGAAAGTTCCGTACCGGCGTTTTTTGCATGAAAAAGCTGTTCTCACCGTGTCAAAAGCCATCTTTCAACGGGATCACTCCTCTCGAGGCTTTACGTAGTTTTGCCCGCCGATCTGGGATCGGAACTTCCTCGGCATCTAACGCCTGAATATCTACTTTATTACCCTATGATACGATACGCATTCCTACTGATTATGGCCGTGAACTACCTCACCGGGTACGGCCAAACGATTGACGCCGTGCACGACGCTGGCGTCTCACGTGAACTAGCCCAACTGCGCAAGCAGAAGGTCAAAGACTTACGTTACGACCTACACTTCTCGATTCCTCGAGACAAACACACACCTGTCACGGGCGAGGGGCGGATCCGCTTCCGACTCGATGCACCCACCGAGATCGTCATTGACTTCCGCGAAGCGGCGGACAAGATCGCCGAGGTGAGAGTGAACGGAAAGACGGCCGCATACACCTTCCGCAACGAGCACATCATCCTGCCTGCAGCGCTGACTCAGGCGGGCGAAAACGCGATCAGCGTACGATTCACCGCGGGCGACCAATCGCTCAACCGCAACGACGACTACCTCTACTCCCTCTCCGTGCCCGACCGTGCGCGGACGATCTTCCCGTGCTTCGACCAACCCAACCTGAAGGCCGTCTTCGCGCTTACGCTCGAACTGCCTGCCGAATGGGTCGGTGTGTCGAACACGCGTGTCACGAAAGAGGAAAAACACGCCGACAAAAAGACGCTCCACTTCGCACCGACACGTCCGCTGAGCACGTATCTCTTCGCCTTCGCTGCGGGACGTTTCGAGCAACGGACTTACCACGGCGAGGGGCGCACGCTGACGGCCTATTACCGCGAAACCGACCCGCAGAAGGTCGCCCAGCTGGACACCATCTTCCGACAGAGCGCCGCCGCACTCGACTGGCTCGAGGCCTACACCGGCATGCCCTGCCCCTTCGACAAACAAGACTTCATCATCCTGCCCGGATTCCAATTCGGCGGCATGGAGCACGTGGGCGCTACCTTATATAATGACACGCAACTCTTCCTCGGCCCTAACCCCACGCCCGACGAGGAGCTGCGACGCATCCAACTCATCGCGCACGAGACGGCCCACGCGTGGTTCGGCAACCTCGTCACGATGGATTGGTTCGACGACGTGTGGACGAAGGAGGTCTTCGCCAACCACTTCTCTGCCTGGATCACCGAGCCACTCTTCCCCAGTGTCAACCATAAGCTGCAACGCCTGCGCACCTTCTTCGCCTCCGCCCTTTCTGAGGACCGCACCCCGGGCACGAACGCCATCCACCAAGAGCTGGACAATCTCCGCAACGCCGGACTCATCTACGGGCAAATCATCTACAACAAAGCCCCCGTAGTGATGGGCAAAATCATCGAGCTTATGGGCGAAGACGCCTTCCGCGAGGGCATCCGTGAATACCTCCGCACATACGCCTACAGCAACGCCACGTGGGACGACCTGATCCGCATCCTTGACCGCCACACGCCCGAGGATCTCATCGCCTTCAACGACGCCTGGGTGAACCGTAAAGGCATGCCCATCATCCGCTTCACGCCACGCGGCAAGACGCTCGAGATCCGTCAAAAAGATCGCTACGCACCCGGCATCGTCCGCCCGCAACGCTTCGCCGTCACCCTTGCCGCCGAGGGGCAAACGGACACCACCCTCGAGGTCAACCTGCGCGACAGCCTCGTACGCCTCACCCTGCCCTTCGCCCCCGAGCGCGTCCTGCCCAACACCGACGGCCGCGCCTACGGCCTGCTCATCCCCGACACCGCCAGCCGCGACTGGCTCCTCGCCCATTGGCACGAAGCCACCGACGAGACCACGCGCTTGGCCCGCCTCATGCTTCTGCACGAAAATTATCAGGCCTGCCTCATCCCTGACGCCCTTTGGCTCGACGCCCTCATGAACGGACTCCGCACCGAGGCCAACCCCCTCCTCTTCTCCACCATCACGTCATACATCTCCACGCCCCTCCGCGCCCTCCCGAGCGCCCTCCGCGAAGGCCCCGAGGACAGCCTTCTGCGCCTCAGCGCCAGCCATCCGCAGCGATCCTCCCGCCAGCGCCTCCTCCGCATGCTGATCCACAGCGCCGCCTCGCCTGCCACCCTCGCCCGCCTCTACACCATCTGGCGCGACCGCTCCGAGCCGCTCCTCAACGAGACGGATTACACCGACCTCGCCTACTCGCTCGCCGTGCGCCTGCCCGACCGCAGCGACTCGATCGTCCGCACCCAGCGCACCCGCCTGACGGACCCCGATCGCATCCGCCGCTTCGACTTCATCTCCCGCGCCATGACGCCCGACACGGCCGCCCTCGACACCCTCTTCCGCTCCCTGCTCATCCCCGAGAACCGCCGCATCGAGCCTTGGACCTCCGCGCTGCTCGGCTGGCTCAACCATCCCACCCGCGAGCGCCACGCCGTCCGTTACATCCGCCCCGCCCTCGACGCCCTTCGCGACGTCCAGCGCACCGGCGACATCTTCTTCCCCCGCGACTGGGTCGGCGCCCTCCTGCGCAACCACCGCAGCCCCGAGGCCTACCGCGCCCTGCTCGACTTCATTGACGCCAATCCCGGCTATCCGCCCCTGCTCCTCAACAAAGTCTGGCAAGCCGCCTACCCCCTCTATCGGGCCAACGGGGAAGTAGACCGGGTACATGAATGAGCAGATCGGGTACCCAGCCTTCGTTTTTAGCTTTTCGTTGTTCCGTTTCCATCATCTACCCCGGCTAACTTGGCCGGCGTCCCTGACGCCTTGATCTTCTTTTGCTCCTTTTCTTCCATCAAGGGAAGAAAAGGAGGTCTCAAGACAAGAAAAGGAGATCCAGAGACACCCGAATCAATCCGCGATAGCACCAAACCCATCCCCGCGAGACCATAATTAATCAGCAATGGCCTCGCGGGGATTTTTTTCATGTCTTCGTGCACGCACATGCATATAAATAGCATCGATTTATATTCTTCGTGCATGCAGGATAATAGCTTCCATGTCTATCATAGATCTTTTCATCCATACATTTATTCGTAGGCAATGGGCAGATATGATTCATGCATGCACTAGAATATAGATGGATTATTGCACATAATCACCAGCACGCATATTCTTGCGAAAATCATATATTCTAATCTACACGCAAGCAGGTATATATAAAAACGGGTATTTACATTATCCCCTCCAAGCAGATTTATATGAAATAGATTTCTCTATCTTACCTCGCATACACATACATAGGAAAACAGATCAACCCAATCTTCCCGCTATCACATAAATATATAAACACATTCACACCACTCTTTGTGCACACACAAAAACAAGGACAACACCCCCGTGAACGGTTCGCAGAAAAAAGTAGCGTCTCCACAAACGAAACGGAGCCTTCGAAAGCCGCCGCAAGCGTCTCCGAAAGCTCCGTCGCCCCTTTGCGACCGCGAAACAGGCCTACGCCATGCGTCGCGAAGGGTTCGCTGTATGATTTTGATACCGCCGTTGCCGGTTCAGACCTTCGCCAGCACGCAAACCATCGCCACGATGGCGGGCAAGGCCTGCGCAAAGAAGATCTTCTTCGACGCCGTTAGCGCGCCATACGTCCCGGCCACAGCCACGCAACCGAGGAAAAACAGGCGGACGTTCGCACTCCATATCGGATCGCCGATGAAAAAGCTCCACACCAGCCCCGCCGCAAGGAAGCCGTTGTACAACCCCTGATTGGCGGCCATCGAACGCGTGGGCGTGAATAGATCCGGGGGCAGCAAGCGGAAAAAGCGTTTGCCGCGCGTCTCCCAGGCGAACATCTCCATGTAGATAATGTAGAGGTGCTCCAGGGCGACAATGAGGGTAAGAATCGTTGCAATCATCGTGTGTGAGGTGAGGATAAAACGTGTGTGAGGTGGGGATAAAAAAGAACCGCAACCGATCTTCATCAACTGAAAGACCGATTGCGGAATTCTTTGCTTGAGCCTCTTGTCGGATTCGAACCAACGACCCCGAGATTACAAATCACGTGCTCTGGCCAACTGAGCTAAAGAGGCAAAGTGGGAAAGCTGAACTGCATCGCACCGCTACAACCAAGTACCCTTGCTGCGGTCAAGCCCTGGGGGAATTCCGAGGGAGCTGGTCGTGCAGGACTTTCCCGCCGCAAATATACGCCAATCCCGAAATTCCCAAACTGCCGGGATTTATTTCCATAGAGATGGTTTTCGCGTACTTTTGCGTTATAGATAGTAAAAACGAAGCACAGATACATGACGATCACCGAACGATTTCTCCGTTACGCCGCGTCCGACACGCAGTCGGACGAACACGCACGGACTATGCCCTCTACCCCCGGGCAGATGCGCTTCGCAGAATCCCTTACAGAAGAATTGAAAGCCCTCGGGCTACACGATGTCTCGCTCGACGAGAACGGCTACGTCATGGCTACACTGCCAGCTAACACACGCCGCACGGATGTGCCCGTCATCGGCTTTATCGCGCATATGGACACCAGTCCCGACATGTCTGGACGGGACGTGAAGCCGCGCATCGTCGCCTACACCGGGGGCGAGATCGTACTCAATGAACCGTTGGGCATTGTGCTCTCGCCAGACGTCTTCCCGGAGCTAAACAATTACGTGGGGCAGGAGCTGATCGTCACCGATGGGACGACGCTGCTCGGCGCCGACGATAAGGCGGGCGTGGCGGCGATTGTCTCGGCGATGGAGTTCCTCCTGACGCATCCCGAGGTGGAGCATGGCACGGTGCGCATCGCCTTTACGCCGGACGAGGAGATCGGGCGTGGCGCCGACCGTTTCGACGTGGATCGCTTCGGTTGCTTCGGGGCGTACACCGTGGACGGGGGCGAGATCGGCGAGCTGGAGTATGAGAATTTCAATGCCGCACAGGCCATCGTCACCCTGCGGGGGCGCAACATCCACCCCGGCAGTGCGAAGGGGCGCATGATCAACGCTTCGCTCTTGGCGATGCAACTCAACGACATGCTGCCGCCCACTGAGCGTCCGGAAACGACCGAGGGGCGTGAGGGGTTCTTCCATCTGACGGAGATGACGGGCACGGTGGAAGAGGCACGGCTGACGTACATCATTCGCGATCATGACCGGGCCTTGTTCGAAAAGAAGAAAGAGACACTGCGCGAGGCGGTGCGACGCATCCATGCAATGTATCCCGAAAGCTGCACGCTGGACATGCGTGACCAATACTACAACATGCGCGAGGTCATCGACCAGCGCCCCGAACTGATCCAGTGGGCGCGGCGGGCGATGGCCGATGTGGGCGTGACGCCTATCGAACGACCTATCCGCGGGGGCACGGACGGCGCCCGACTGTCGTTCATGGGGCTGCCCTGCCCGAACCTCTTCGCCGGCGGAATGAACTTCCACGGCCGCTACGAATACCTACCCGTCCCCTCGCTCCAGAAGAGCATGGAGACGATCATCCATTTATGTCACATCATCACCAAATAATAGAACAAGAGATGAAAACAACACCGTTTACCGACGTGCACATCGCCCTAGGCGCCAAGATGCACGAGTTTGCCGGCTATAATATGCCGATCGAGTATGAAGGAATTATTGAGGAGCACCTGACCGTATGCAACGGCGTAGGTGTTTTCGACGTATCGCACATGGGCGAGATCTGGATCAAGGGTCCGAAGGCGCTCGAACTGGTGCAGAAAATCACCTCCAACGATGCCTCCGCCATCGGCGTGGGTAAGGCCCAATACAGCTGCTTCCCGAACGAGACGGGCGGCATCGTGGACGACATCATCGTCTACCACTACGAGGACGACAAGTACCTCTTAGTGGTCAACGCTGCCAATTTGGACAAGGACTGGGCCTGGTGCCAGAAGCACAACGAGGGCATCGGCGCCGAACTGGAGAACGCATCGGACAACATGGCCCAGCTGGCTGTGCAGGGCCCGAAGGCGAAGGAGGTTCTGCAACGCCTGACGAAGGTCAACCTCGACGCCATCCCCTACTACTGCTTCGAGACGGGCGAGTTCGCAGGCTGCCCCGACGTCATCATTTCCAACACGGGCTACACCGGCGCTGGCGGCTTCGAGCTGTATTTCTACCCCCAGTATGGACTCAAGATCTGGGGGGCGCTCTTCGAGGCTGGCAAGCCCGAGGGCATCAAGCCGATCGGCCTCGGCGCACGCGACACGCTCCGTCTGGAGATGGGATTCTGCCTCTACGGCAACGACATCGACGAGACGACCTCGCCCATCGAAGCCGGCCTGGGCTGGATCACGAAGTTCGTCGACGGCAAGAACTTCATCAACCGTGCCGCCCTGGAGAAGCAGAAGAAAGAGGGCGTCGAACGCAAACTCTGCGCCTTCGAGCTTCAGGATAAGGGTGTGCCCCGCCACGGCTACGACATCGTTTGCTCGAAAGGCGAGGTGATCGGCCACGTGACCTCCGGCACCATGTCGCCCACGCGCAAGATCGGCATCGGCTTGGGCTACATCCGCACGGATCACTCCAAGATCGGCACCGAGATCGGCATCCGCGTCCGCAACCGCGACCTGAAGGCGACGATCGTCAAGCCGCCGTTCCGCAAATGATATAGTTGCTTGATTTTGTCGATGAATCCCCGTCGGAAGATCCGCTCGAGATCGCTCTGGCGGGGATTCTTTTTGGCGGAAACGGGCCCTCAATCCCGAAAAACGGCCTGTTTCTTCCAAGCAACACGCCTAAATCGAGAATTCCGCCGCGTTTCTTCTGAGCAACACGCCTAAATCGGGAATTCTGCCAAGTTTCTTCCGAGCAACACGCCCAAATCGAGAAATCCGGCCTGTTTCTTCTTAGCAACACGCTGTAATCCGGAAAAACGGGGCATTTCTTCTGGGGAAACGGGCCTAAATCCTGAAAAAAAGGCCTGCCGCGTCACCGCAACAGGCCATTTTTCGTGGAGCGAGGGCGTTAGACGAATAGAAACAGCGCCTTCCCCCACTCCGTTACGTGCATTCGCTGCTTCAGCTTCACGTCTTAGCCTCGCCCGCCATCCTTTTCGCGGATCTCGACGCGGCGGATTTTGCCGCTGATGGTCTTGGGCAAGGCGTCGACGAACTCCACGATGCGGGGGTATTTGTAGGGCGCCGTGACGCGCTTGACGTGATCCTGAATCTCGTGGATGAGGTCGGCGCCGGCATGGTCACGATACTCGCGGGCGAGGACGATGGTGGCCTTCACCACCTGCCCGCGGATCTCGTCCGGGACGCCCGTGATGGCGCATTCCACCACCGCGGGGTGCGTCATCAGCGCGCTCTCCACCTCGAAGGGGCCGATGCGATAACCGGAGCTCTTGATCACGTCGTCGGCGCGGCCCACGTACCAGTAGTAGCCGTCCGCGTCGCGCCAAGCAATGTCGCCCGTGTAATAGATGCCGTCGTGCCAGGCTTCACGCGTGCGCTCCGGGTCGCGGTAATACTCCTGAAAGAGGCCGATCGGGCGACGCTTGTCTGTGCGGACCACGATCTGCCCCTGCTCACCGTCCTCGGCCGGCGTACCGTCGGGGCGCAGCAGATCGATGTCGTACTGCGGGTTGGCCAGGCCCATCGACCCGGGCTTGGGCGTGGTCCAGGGGAAGGTGCAGATGGTGAGCGTCGTCTCCGTCTGGCCGTAGCCCTCCATGAGGCGGATGCCGGTGAGGCGGAGGAAGGTCTCGTAGACCGCTGGGTTCAGCGCCTCGCCAGCGATGGTGCAATACTGGAGCGAGGAGAGGTCGTAGCGCGTGAGGTCTTCGCGGATCAGGAAGCGGAAGATGGTGGGCGGAGCGCAGAGTGAGGTGATGCGGTAATCGTGGATCATGCGCAGGATGTCGGCCGGGGTGAACCGCTCGTGGTCATAGACGAAGACCGTAGCGCCAGCGATCCACTGCCCGTAGAGCTTGCCCCAGACGGCTTTTCCCCAGCCCGTGTCGGCGATGGTGAGGTGGAGGCTGTCCGGATGCAGATTGTGCCAGAAGCTGCCGGTGGTGATGTGGCCCAGGGGGTAGAGGAAATCATGGATCACCATCTTCGGTTCACCCGACGTTCCGGAGGTGAAGTACATGAGCGAGGTGTCGTCGTTCGTGTTCACGAAGGCGGGGCGGACAAAGGGCGCAGCGTGCTCGATGCCCCGCTGGAAATCGTCGAATCCGGGCGCCATCTCTGGCCCTACGCTGACCAGCGTCTGAAGCGTGGGCGAATCGGGCAGTGCGTCCGTGACGTGGCGAAGGATCTCCGGTTCACCGGCGCAGATGACCGCCTTTATGTCGGCCGCATTGGCGCGATAGACGATGTCCTTCTTCGTCAACAGATGGGTGGCAGGGATGGCCACGGCGCCGAGCTTATGTAGCGCAATGATGGCGTACCAGAACTCATAGCGCCGCTTGAGGATCAGCATCACTTTGTCGCCGCGGCCTATGCCGAGCGACTGGAAATAGGAGGCGGTACGATCCGTTCGCTCCTTGATTTGTGCAAAAGTGAAGTCGATGTGTTCGCCGTGATCGTTCGTCCAGCAGAGGGCGCGTCGTGTAGGCTCCTCTTCGGCCCAAGCATCGACGATGTCGTATCCGTAGTTAAAGTTCTCGGGTACGCGGATATGGAAATTGTGTTTGAAATCTTCTTGCGACGCGAACGAGGTCTGCGTCAAAAAACGTTCTACCATCTCTTGTAAGTGAAAAGCTAAAGTGAAAAGCCCTCTATCCTGCCAAATTCCCCGCCCCCGGTGGGGGCTTGATCTTCTTTTGCCTCTTTTCTTCCATCAAGGGAAGAAAAGAGGGGATAGACGGGGATAAAACGCCTTGCGGCGCCCCTTTTTCGGAGAGCGCCGCAAGGTCTATGTGAGAAAATGCGATATCAATCGGGGAATGATCATGGAATGATGATGGCCAAGAAACGCACCTCTTCGCCGTCGAGTGCCTTCATACCGTGAGGCAGATCGGAGTTGAAGTAGATGCTGTCTCCCGCTTCGAGGATTAGGTCCTTGCCATTGATCTGGAGCAGCATCCGACCGCTGACCACGTAGTTGTACTCCTGTCCAGTGTGCCGATTGAGGAAGATCGGCGTACCCTCCGGCTTGGGGTGCGCGGTGACCATGAACGGATCGGCCCGACGGCTGAGGAAGCCAGCCGCAAGCGACTGGTACTTGTAGGCCTTCGTACGCTCCACGGAGGCACCGCGGCCGCTACGGGTGACGAAGTAGGTGCTCATCTTCGGCTCGTCGCCAAACATGAGCGTGATCGGCTCCACGCCATACTTCCGCGCAATGGTGTGGAGCATATCGATCGAGATGTCCTCCGTCCCACTCTCCAAACGCAAGTATTCCTCGGGCGTAAGGCGGCAAACCTCGGCCATCTCCTCGACCGAGATCTCCAGCACGTCACGCAGGCCGCGTAGCCGTTCGGCTATTTGTTGGATTGCTTCGCTCATAGGAGTGCTTTATTTCTGGCGCATGCGTTGGGTAGACTTCCCAACGGGTGTCTTGGCTGCGGCGGACGACGTCTTGGGGGCCGTATTCTTCACCACCGGGGGCGGCGTAGCGTGAGTTTCTTTCGCAGTGGCCTCGGGCGCCTCAACATCCTCCTCCTCGGCCGACTCTTGCGGATCGAAGTCAGTGATGCCGGCGCTGATCAGGAGGTTATACCAGGTGAGGAGCCGCTTGATGTCGGTCGGGTAGACGCGATCGCGATCGAAGTTGGGGAGCACCTCGGCCATGTAGGCACGCAGCTCGTCGGGTGTAGCGCGGGCAGCGTCGATGGAGCTGACAGCCTTGCCCTCTTCCTTCGCCTTTACACTGTTGAGCACCTCGTAGAGGGGTACTTCGTCGCCGTCGGTATAGATCGCAATATCGCCCAGCGAGATAATCTTCTCGCGAGCATAGACGGGCATCCGCCGACCGTCGGTCAATGCTTCAACGATCAACATGCTTTTACCCTGAGATACCAGTTTGTATAAGCCGGGCTTACCCGACACGGACAGAATTTTTTTCAGCATAACTCTTTATCTACTTAATGAATATGATGGGGAATAAAATTCGGGGGGCAAAAGTAACCCAACCATTGAATCTGCTTCAGGGCGGACGCAACGCATGCCATGCAACGCGCAGGATTGACTACGAGCAGCCTCCCCCTGATGTATCCGGGGCAAATTGCGTGAAGACAAGCCCCCTACAGCCATCGATTCAGAAAGGCTTCCACCTGCGGAATGAGCGCCGATAGGCCGTCGTTAGTGATCACCGCATCACTGAGGGCAGCCTTACGCTCGTCTGTCCACTGGCTTTGCATGCGCCGACGCACATCAGTTTCCGCAGCACCATCGCGGGCCATGACCCGCTGCAGACGGATGGCCTCGGGCGCATAGACCGTCAGCCGGACATCGGCCCGTCGGTCAAAACCAGATTCGAAGAGGATGGCGGACTCCATGGCGCAAAGTGGGACTGTAAGTCGTTTGCGCCATGCATCGAAATCGTCGCCTACGGCGGGGTGGATGATAGCATTGACGCGTGCCAAGAGATCGGCGTCAGCGAAGATGAGCGCAGCCATACGGGCACGGTCGAGCGTGCTGTCCGGGCGATAGATCTCGGGGCCAAGCAGGGCCGTCAGCCCACGGTGGATGGTGGGCGAGGTGACAAGGAGGCGCTTGCTTTCACGGTCGGCGTCGTAGACAGGCACGCCATAGACCCTGAGCAGGGCGGAGACCATCGACTTACCACTACCGATGCCGCCAGTGATACCAATCGTCGTCATGTACAATCCATCTATCAATGATAACGCCCATCATGACAAGGCCAGAGGTTACTGCTCCTCGAGGATGAACTCGATCGCGTCCGGATTCAGATCGTAATCCGTGAGCCAATCGGGCTTTTTGGTCAGGCGGAGCGTGATCTTTCCCTCCTCACGGTGGGCCTCAAACTCGCGGAAGGGGATGAGGATGTCCAGACGGTCTTCGCATAGCTCCTTGAAGTGCGAGAGGGGCACGTTGCAGACGGCCTCGGCGGTGTTGGGGAACATGCGCAGGGCATAGCCCGCGGGGACACTGTCGCAACGGATATGAAGCGTGAGGCGCTTCTCCGTAAACTCCTCCACGGGGACAGTCACCTTGACCGACTGTGGTTCGAAGCGTACGCCAGCGATCTCGGCCAGGCGTGCCGTCAGCGTCTTGGTGCGGCTCAAGCCTGTCAGGCGGATGGGGACGGTGCGTACAGCCCGAAGGCTATCCAGCTTCGCGCGGTCGGCATAGACGCGCACTTTGGCCGGTGTGATCGTAACCCGATCCGAGAGCTGGAAGCCGACTTCGGTCTCGACCGTGAGGTCGGCCTCGACAGCGATCTCCCGGTTGCCAAGCTCGGTATAAGTGACGCGGATGGTGCTCGGCTCGAAGCTGAGCAGGCGGGTGGACGAGGCCAGATGCTTCAGAATGCCCGCCTCAAGGATGCGCCGCGTAACGGTCAGCTCTTCGCTGCTCGCTTCGCGGGGCAACGTACGGACGTCTATCTCAAGCGGCGAGAAGGAGCCCGTCCAGAGGTAGTTGAGCAGCACCGTCCCTTTGTCCCTCACCTTAGCCACAACCTCCGTCGGACTGTCAGCAGCGGGCACCATGTTGGCCGGGATGTTCTTGTATCTCACCGGCAGAGCGATGTTGATCTCATAATCATCCTGCAAGGCTTGCAGAAACCAGAGGCAGAGCGACGCCAGGACGAAGCACATAAAGACAAGCACATCGCGCCATCCTATGCGACGGAAGAAGGCTTTGACCCGCGAGGCTTTGGTCGGTAGCGGAGAGGCGTTCCCGTGTTCTGACATAAGGGAAGGGGGGAAGGGGGCGGGGGGAGACTATTTCTGCTGTTGTGGCACGTCTTCGGAGTTGGCGAAGATGGCGTTCTTGTCTATGCGAATACGGACACCGTCGGCCACTTCGATGAGCATCGTTTGCTCACCGAGCTCCTTGATCTTGCCGTGTATACCGCCCGAGGTGACGACCTTATCGCCCACCTTCATGGCCTCGCGAGCCTTGCGGATGGCTTTCTGTCGCTGCTGCTGGGGGCGCAACATCATAAAGTAGAAGATGGCCACGAGGGCGACCATGAAAAGGATGTTCATGTAACCGGCGCCGCCGCTTGCGGGTGCTCCGGACGTCTGGAGAAATACGCTGAGTAGGTTCATTGGGATAGGGAGTTTGATAAAGTAGTTACGGCCTTGTGGCCGGATAGTTATGTGTGCCTTGTGGGGCAGTAGTTATCGCTTAGTCAGGGGGCGAGGCGGGGGGACGCTATTCGTCGTCATCGTCGTCGTCAGTGTCCTTACGCGCACCCTTGGCCAGGGGCACCTTGACGAGCTTGTTCTCCTCCTTCAGATCCTGAACGACGGCGTCGAGGATGCCATTGATGAAGGTGCTGCTCTTGGGCGTGCTGTAATACTTGGCCGCGTCGATGTATTCGTTGAGGGTCACATTGACGGGGATGGTGGGGAAGTTGATCAGCTCAGCCACGGCCATCTGCATGATGAGGCGGTCCATACTGGCCACACGATCCGACTCCCAATTCTTGAGATGGCGGTCGATGCGGGCGAGATATTCCTGACCGCGCAGCATGGTGAGGTGGAGCAGACGGATGGCGTAGTCGCGGTCCTCGGCGTCCTTGAACATCGGCAGCAGGGGTCGGTCGGGGCCATCGGCTGCGGTGGAGTATTTTATGGTTTTGATGACGAACGTCTCGATGATCTCGATGTCGTCGTTCCAGTAGATACTGATGTCCTCCAGGGCGTCCTCGAGCGACTCGTTGCCGCAGATGAGGCGGCGGAAGACGGCTCGCCAGAAGTCCCGATCCACCTCGTAAGAGTCCGTCTTGGCCCCCAGATACTGGGCGTAGATCTCGGAGCCGAGGATGAGGTCGAGGACACTCTTGACGAAGTCCGTCTCGTTGGCCCACGAGATGCCATGCTCCTTGACGTAAGCCTGCAGCGCTAGGTTGGCCTCGATCTGACGGGCGAAGCGATTGTCGACCAGACGCGTGTTGGGGCGCAGATCTTCCTCGGCGGGGCGATAGCGGTTGCGACGCATATCGAGCCGTCGCTCTTGGAGGTGCGTGACCTCAACGATGAGGAGTAGGAAGTAGTAGTATAAGTCGTACGACCGGCGCAGACTCAGCAGCAGTTCGTTTTCTGCCAGCTTCAGGTCGTTGCTCCCGTTCTGCTGATAAGCGAACAAGATCTGGAGCACTTTGATGCGGATTAGGACCCTGTTAATCATTGTATGTAAGATCTATTGCGCGATGCTTATTTGTTCTCATTTTTTACGGGCGGCAAAGGTAACATGCCGTATGGATTAGAAAAGCTGAGGCAAACTGCGCCGACAAAGCCAGGAGCAGGCTGGGCGTTACGGAGATTTTCCATGAGAATACGTCTACGGATCGGTGTATATAGCCGTTGCACAACGGTAAACGCGTGCTCTTCGGTGTGATTCCTCTATCGGCAAAGTATTTGGCCCTACCCCCGAAATGAATGGCCCGATCCCACGTATCATCGGCAGGACCCACCATTTTTAGGAATTATCGAGTCACTTTTTATTCGTGTAAATATTTCCCGACTATTAAAAAGCCACTTTTTATTTGTGAGAATCTTACTCAGCCATTAAAAAGTTACTTTTCATTTGTAGTAATCTTCCTCAGCTATTAAAAAGTCACTTTTTCATTTCTGACAAACCTTGCTCAGTAACAATAAGCAGA
>ERZ772921.279-NODE-279-length-31804-cov-5.369019_pt1 | contig 31804 bp, 31 predicted proteins | sample MGYA00512117_ERZ772921 | MGnify/ENA primary metagenome ERZ772921 (study PRJEB29015, sample SAMEA2737944) | human oral metagenome | biome: human oral; feature: human-associated habitat; material: dental | place: China | collected 2150 ...
CGACGCGATTCGCCAAAGCGTCGACCCACACAACCCCCCGAAGAGCCCATTTTGAGAGGCATTTACTCATGGTTGCGGGGCTTGGGTCTGGACAGAATCGCCCTTCGAGGTAAGGTGCAGGCAAAAGTTGGGGCGAGCAGCCCTTCAGACAGGGGCTCCCCAACGGCAGCCACCCACCACGGACGAGGGTAGCCAAGGCCCTGCCCAGCAGAGACGTGCATAATGGGACGAGGCGTTCGAGGCCCACGCGATGGGGGCGGGTGCCCCCTACAGCCCGAGTGCCTCGAGCTCCTTAGCGGTCTTCTCGACCTGTATCTCGATCTCCTTGGCGTTCTTGCCAATGATGGACTTGAGACCAAACAGCCCAGAGGTCACCGTGTTGATCGCCTCGTTCACGACGGCGTTCGTGACGCCCGCCTCCTGGTTCTTCTGGACCTGGATTCTGTGCTTACCAAACATCGTGACCCACACCTGATTCTGGCTGTCGAGGGCAGGAAAGACGATAACGTCGGCAAAGCCGTTCTTTACAAGCTCCGGCTTACCCGCGTAGAAGCGCTCGTCCTTGATGCGCTCGTACAGAGCCTTGGTGTCAGCGAAGGGCTCTTTGGTCTTGACGTGCTTGAGCTTGAATCCGAATGCCATGATGGCCTCCTTCTTCTCGTGATGACAGGTACCGCTGCGCCTCCTCTGCTGCGCAGAAACGAGTGTAGGCAGCCCCGCCCACGGCTCCCTCATACCAAAGTATGGCCCCTCGCGATGATTGCACAGGCCAAGGCCAAGCTTCCGAGATCCCAAGGACAAGGCTGTCTTTGCTGGATACGTAGTGCCAGACGCGGCTTCGTTACATCTTGGTAACGGACAATCCTTCCTTGAAGGAAATATGCAATACTTATATAAATAGGCCAACTGATGAGAGGGGATTAACATGAAGGAAGGCTTACGTAAGCTGCTCAGGAAGGTCCTGTGCGTATTCCTCGCCGTCGTCCTTGCGCTCAACCCGCTGGACACGAGGGCTATCGCCGCCGAGGCCGTTGAGTACGGCGGCACGCAGACGGTTGCGGGAGAAGCGGCACCCGGCGTCAGCGCCGTGGGCGAGGGTGTGAGGGCGGCCTTCTCCTTCCTCCTGGGAGCGATGGCGGGCGAGGTTGCCAGATCAACTGCACCATCGCCTGGGCAGAACACGGGCAGCCCCCAGAAAGACAAGGAAGACAAGGAAGATAAGGAAGATAAGGGCAAGAAGGACGACGAGCAGAAGTACAGCCTCAAACCACTAAGTAAGCAGGATGCTAGAAGAGTCGCTCGAGAAAACGGCTACGAGAGTCCCGAGAAACTAAAGGAGGCCTACGTCGGAAAGGATGACGTCAGTCGTTTCGATATGATGAGGGACAGCCGCACCAAGGAGATTATACTAGAGTTGAAGCGTAATAAGAGCGTACACGTAGCTACGGGTTTGTATGGATGAGCGTGAAGCAAGAGTAACATGAGACCGCGAATCAGGATCGAGTGCTGTGTAACAGGAGATGACTTGGACTTAAGTGAGGTCAGTCGGATTCTGGGGGTCGCACCAACGAGTACCCGGCTCAAGGAGGACTTTCCCGAGGTGAGCCAGAAAATGAGTTTTGCGCATGACGAGTGGGGGTACACCATCCCACGGGCGGAGTGCACGTCCGTCTCCGAGCGGATCGGGGCGCTGGAGGCCGTGTTCGGCGACAGGACAGGGCAGATCTCCGCCGTCCGGGAGAGGTACGCGGCCAACGTCAGCGTGGAGCTCTCCCTGCACGCGGTGATCGGCGACGAGCCGGACCTGACCCTCACGAGGGGTGACCTGGCGTTTCTGGGCTCGATGGGCGCCGAGTTCGGGATAGACCCCTACCCCTACTACCCCGACGAGACGGACGACCTGCCCCCGGTCGGCGAGGGGGCCTGACGTGAGGCCGCGGGTGGAGACGACGCTCTGCGTCACCGGCGGGAGGCTGGACTTCGAGGCGATAGGCGCTGCCCTGGGCATCGGACCCACGTCCACCTGCCGCGCGGGCGAGCTGCCCGCCGCAGTCGTGCGGGCGGGCCTCGCTTGCGACGCGTGGCAGCACACCATAGCGAGGGAGGAGTGCAGGTGGCCCCCCACGCACATCGACAGGCTACAGGACGCCATCGGCGAGGGGGCCGCAAGGCTGCGCGCCCTCCTGTCGGGGCACGTGGCCAAGGTCGCGGTCGTGATCGACGTCCAGATGGAGGCCATGTGCAACCCCTTCCTGGGCCTCACCGCGCGCAACGTCGCCTTCCTCAACTCCATCGACGCCGAGCTGAGGATGAGGTTGGAGATCCTCGAGCCCGATAATCCCGACGACTACGACGACCCCGAAGGGGTCATCCAGGACGTGCGCCGGCGCCAGGAGCTGGGCGACGCCCTGTGGGCCTGGAGGCGCGCGGGCAACGCGTAGGCAGGCGGGTCCCTTCGCGATCTTCGATAGGTGGCACAGGTCCTCTTACGAAACGCGCGTCCCCAGAGACGGACCAGTCGAGCAACCGCAGAGCGACGGCGGAGGCCCGCGCGAGGTGCTCGGGCCGAGAAGGGGTCATGCTCCCTCAAGAGAAAGCTCCCCACAGTGCATGCGGGTGGGCCGATGACGAGCGTGCGGGCACCTGGAAAGCGCAGCAAGAACGCGGTAAGTCCGCCGGTGGAGCGTACGCGGCCGCTCTTCACCTCTATGCCAATGACGTCCTCACCCCATCCCACAACGAAATCAACCTCATTGCTGAGGCTTCGTGAGTTCGTGTGGGTGGGTGGTTGCGTCACCGCCCCGACGGCGTGGGCCTCACCGCCAGGGCGACGACGCAGGAGTGTACACAAATCGATGGAAATGGCCTCTCGGCGCCGTTTCGGGGCATTTGTGTACACTGTTGCGTCGCGAGTCGCGATACGAATCGCGACGCGAGCTGCCTGTGCCAGGTGGCACGAGCGCCTCAGCCACCACGGCGTGCCGGCGGCGCCCCCTCGCTGGCCCCTCCCGCTTGGTCGGGAAGACAGGCTCTGCGCGAGCGGCGCCGCTGCCAGGCTGGCATCTTCGCCGAGGCGTCAACCCACACGAACCCCCGAAGAGCCTCATTGCTCGTCTTGTTGCGGGACCTCGGAGTAGGCGTAGGGGATGCTCACCTTTCTGAGTGCCTGCAGAACAGCGGTTGACGTGCCCGTCTGCCTTGGGCTCGGAAGGATCTGGATGAAGCTGCGCGGCTCTTCCATGCGGCTGACCAACGTGTTGACTATGTCTCGCTCATCCTGCTGCATCTAAGCTCCTCTCCCCTTACAAGTCTATCTCGCAAATTTGGGAGGTAGACTCACGAATTTGTGAGCTTGAATGAGGAGAAAACAGGGCCGTGACCCACGGTTCCAGTAGAAGCACCAGATAACAGCGGGATCCCTACCCGCATCGGTAGCGACTCAAAGAACACACATCCCTTCCTTGAGGGGGCTTCACAATTCCAGTCAATGGCTCAGACTGGAGCAGTTGACATTGACCGGCCGGTCAGCAAACTTCGACGAGAGGACGTTCATGAGTGAGCCAGACGTGCTGACCCTTTGCCAGAAACAAGATGCCTTTGGCCGCCTACCCAAGGAGCGGCGCGAGGCCATCGCCCAGGCGTCCATCGAGGCGTTCGGACGAAACGACTACAAGGGGGCATCCACAGATGACATCGCACGGGCAGCGGGCATCTCCAAGGGACTCCTGTTCTTCTACTGCAAGAGCAAGCGCCAGCTATACCTGCGCACCTTGGAGTACCTCTACGACAAGGCCATAGAGATCGTCGCGGACGACGACTTCTGGGAGATAGACGACTTCTTTGAGCTGATGATCTATGCAGCCCAGAGGAAGATGGCCATGATGAGGCGCTTTCCCTGGGCGTTGTCGTTTTGCATCCGCGCCTTCTATCCCGAGCATCGAGACATCAAGGACAACGTGAGCAACTGGACGTGGCGGCAGACCGACGTGGTGTTCAAGCGCTTCTTCGCAAACGTGGACTGGGGGAAGTTTCGTGACGGCGTTGATGCCCGCCACGTGTTCGACATGCTCATCTGGCTGACCGACGGCTGGGTGCACCAGCGGCGAGCGACCCATGGGGTCGTGGACGTGGACGTGCTCATGAGGGAGTTCCTTACGTGGTGCGACATGCTGAGGGCCTGGGCCTATAAGCCAGAGTGCCTTGGAGAGGCGCGAGGTGGGCCAAGGACCGCCGCAGGCGCACATGGAGGGACGGATGGGGAGGAGACATCATCATGACTGGCAAACGCGTCATCATGGCACAGGGACTCACCAAGAACTACGGGCAGGGACACGGCGTGTTCGACCTGTCGTTTGCCGTGAGACAAGGAGAGGTCTTTGGCTTTCTGGGGAGCAACGGCGCGGGCAAGACCGTGACCATGCGCCATCTTATGGGATTCATCAGGCCGCAGTCAGGATCCGCACACATCTTTGGGCTTGACTGCTTTTCTGAGCGAGCAGCCATCCAGAGGCGTCTGGGCCACCTCCCGGGTGAGATGGCAACGCCCGAGGACATGAGCGGCTTGGCGTTCCTTGAGTTCATGGCACGGCTGAGAAAGCTGGATGACCGCACGCGTATGAACGAGCTCATGGAGCGCTTCGAGCTAGACCCGCGTCCCAAGATTCGCAAGATGTCAAAGGGCACCAAGCAGAAGGTAGGCCTGGTATGCGCGTTCATGAGTCGTCCCGACGTGTTGCTCCTTGATGAGCCCACGAGTGGCTTCGACCCCCTGATGCAGGGTCGTTTCGTGGAGCTGGTGCTTGAGGAGCGTGACAGGGGGGCGACCATCCTCCTGTCATCCCACATGTTCGAGGAGGTCGAGCGCAGCTGCGACAGGGTTGCCTTCATACGAGCGGGCCACCTGGTTGGCGTGGAGCGCATGGCAGACGTGCGCGCATCGCGGCGGCACGCATTTAGGGTGAGCTTCTCGTCCAAGGAGGAGCGAGAGCGCTACCTGCAGACCTGTGCGCGATCTGGTGCCCGGGCCCACGCGTTGGATGAGTGCGGCGTGGAGCTATGGGCAGATGGAGGCGTCGATGCGCTCATCAAGGGTCTGGCGAACTTTCATGTGGTGGGCCTGACCTCCCGAGAGCAGACGCTGGAGGAGCTGTTCTTGCACTTCTATGGAGACGGCCCGTCTGAAGATGATCCGGTTGAGAAGCAACCGTCCACGACGAGGGAGGATATCCTATGAGCCTTACGCTCTATGCACGGGAGCTGCGTAGGGGCGTGCTTCCGTTTTTTGTGATTGCTGCCATACTCACGATGTACATCGTGTCTGTGGTCTACATGTACGATCCCAAGATCACGGAGAACCTCAGCCTCATCATGTCCACCATGCCGGATGCGTTCGCCGCTTTCGGGATGAGCCATGCGGCAACCACCATGACGGGATTCATGCTGAACTACCTGTACGGCTTCCTGTTCACCTGGGTGCCACTGCTGCTTATCATGATGACGGTCAACCGCATGGTCGTGCGGCCCATCGATCGCGGCTCCCTTGCCTGCGTGCTGTCCTCCCCCGTCAGCCGCCCGTGCATCGCCATCACGCTCGCGGCGGTCATGCTGACGGTGCTCGCGTCGATGTTGGCACTGATCATAGTCGCTCAGCTGGCCTGCGCCGAGGCCCTGTTTCCTGGAGAGCTGAATCGTGCGGAGCTGCTGCGCGCAAGTGTGGGCCTCTTCTGCCTCTGGACGTTCATGGCGGGCCTCTGCTTTGCCTCCGCCTGCACGTTTTGCGACGCCCGGGCGGCCCTATGGGTGGGCGGCGGCGCCTGCCTGCTAATGTTTCTTGCGAAGATGGCGGCGCAGGTGGGCAAGGGCCTGGAGTTTCTTCAGGATGCGAACCCCGTGACGCTCTTTGACCCCTATGGGCTCGCGGCAATGTCTGGGGACGCAGCTCTAGACGCCGCGATACTGGCCGCAGTGGGACTGGCCCTCCTTGCGGTGGGTGCGGCGGTATTCTGCAGGAGGGACTTTGACGTGTGAGGCCTGAAGAATAGACTGGGACGGCAATCCCCAAAGAGCGAGGCCTCGTGTCGCTTCGCTGCGACCAGAAGGGGCGCAGGAAGGCTGGTCTCCCATCCCTTGACAGAATGGGGCGCATCGCGCATCGTCTGGGTAGGCACGCCAAGGCCAAGGGATGGGAGAGATGCCATGTCTGATAAGAAGCTGCTGTTCGTTAACGCCTGCGTCAACAAGTCCACATCAAGGACGCTGAGGATCGCGAGCAGGCTGCTCGAGCTGCTCAAGGAGAGCTATGTGATCGAGGAGCTCGACCTCGAGCATCTGGACATCCGCCCTCTTGATTCCCAGCGACTGAACGAGCGCCTTGCCCTTCTCGCAAGAGGCGAGCTTCTCGACCCCAGCTTTATCCTCGCGCGACAATTCGCGAACGCCGACTGCGTCGTGGTCGCTGCCCCGTACTGGGACTTCGGCTTTCCCGCGATGCTGAAGGTCTACATCGAGAATATAAGCGTGACGGGCATCTCCTATAGGTATGGGGAGAGGGGCCAGACGGTCGGTCTGTGCAAGGCAGAGCGACTCTACTACGTAACCACCCGGGGAGGCCTCGTTACCGATGAGGATGACCTGGGCTACAGGACCCTTGAGGGCATGGGGCGCATCTACGGTATCAAGGACATCAGATGTATGAGCGCTCGGGGGCTGGACATCGTGACTGTCGATGCCGACGAGGAGGTCAGCAGGGCCATCGACGAGAAGGTCAACGCACCGGGCGCCCTTACATAAAGGCGTTGCGTCCAGGTGTGCCAGAAAACGTCAAGACGCACCAAGGCACGCCAAGGCACGCCAGTTTGATTCCCACGCAACACCAGTTTGACTCCTGGCAACTCTATAGTGGGCCTAGTATCGACCCTACAGTGGGTCGGGTATCAACCCTACAAGTGGGCCTGGTATCATCAGCTCGACACCCGACCCACCGAGTCACATCGCCATACGGAGCGACGCGGCACACTACAGCTTTGCCAGGGCCTGGTCAAGATCGGCAATGAGGTCATCCACGTCCTCGATGCCCACCGAGAGGCGCACGAGGTCCTCGCTGAGGTGCGCCGCCTCGAGCTGCTCGGCGCTCAGCTGCGAGTGCGTGGTCGACGTGGGGTGGATGATGAGCGACTTGGCGTCTCCCACGTTGGCGAGATGCGTGAAAAGCCTGACGTTGTCTACAACCTTAAGTCCCGCCTCGCGCCCACCTGCAACGCCAAAGACCAGCACACCCCCAAACCCGTGCCTGAGAAGGCGGCTCGCAAGATCATGACTCGGGTCATCCGCAAGGCCCGGGTAGCGCACCCACTTGACCTTGGGATGGTCTCGCAAGAACTGTGCCACGGCAAGCGCGTTCGCGCAGTGGCGCTCAACGCGTAGCGAGAGGGTCTCTAGGCCGATACCAATGAGCTGAGCCGCGTAGGGCGAGAGTGTGGGCCCAAAGTCGCGCAGCTTGTTGGCAAGCACGCGGGTTGAGAAGGGCGCCGCAGGAGCCGCATCGGCGAATACGGCGCCGTGATAGGAGGGGTCTGGCTTGGCAATGGTGGGAAACTTGTCAGCCTGGGCCTTCCAGTCGTACGTACCCGCATCGACGACGGCGCCTCCGAGCGCAACCCCATGACCACCAATCCACTTTGTGAGCGACTCGAGCACGACTGCAGCGCCATCTTGCGTAGGACGGTAGAGATACGGGGTCGCGAAGGTGTTGTCAACGAAGACGGGCACGGGCTCAGAGAGCGAGCGTGCCGCCTCGACGAGTGCGGGAATGTTGGCTACGTCGACGAGCGGGTTGCCTATGGTCTCCACGTACCATAGCTTGGTGTTCTTTCTGGTCGCAGCAACGAAGGCATCAATGTCGTTGTTCTGGACGAAGGTGGTCTCTATACCGAGGTCAGCAAGGGTATGCAGAAGAATGTTCCAGGTACCTCCATAGAGGGAGTCGGATGCGACCACATGGTCGCCAGCGCCTGCTATGTTGGTGATCGCGAGGATCTCGGCCGCATGCCCCGAGGCGACGGCAACGGCGCCCGCCGCGCCCTCGACGGCAGCCACGCGCGCGGCCACGGCGTCTGCGGTCGTGTTGGTCAGACGACCATAGACGTTGCCCGGCCTGGCAAGCGCAAACTTTGCCGCCCCATCGGCTGCGTCATCGAACTGAAATGCAGCTGAGGCATAGATGGGAAGGGCTGCAGAACCGGTAGTGGGATCGGGTGCATAGCCCGCATGCACCTGCAGGGTGTCGAAGTGTTTCTCGGGATCCTGTGCAAAGCTGGGGTCAAGCGCAAACGCCATGGTACTACCTCCTAGACGATAACCAGTCTCTTAGAATTTACGTTTTTGCCGTACTTCCATAGCTAGCTATCTTAGGAGTTGCTCTGGAAAATACCAGCTAAACTCCTATACGTAGTAATACGGCGTGGTTATCGTTGAAACCGATATGCTGGTAGATCTTGGCGAAACCGCCCCGCAGTCTGGCGTGCGGTTGCTTTGATAGTGCCCCGCAGGCTGGCGGGCGGTTTCCCGGACGCATTTGCCCAGTTGAGCCACTTTTGATAGTGCCCCGCAGGCTGGCGGGCGGTTGCTCCCCGCCTCCCGGCCGGCAGGACAGGCGGGCGGTTGCTTTGATAGTGCCCCGCAGCCTGGCGGGCGGTTGCTCCCCGCCTCCCGGCCGGCAGGACAGACAGACGGTTTAGCCTAACATGCGCCGCTCGTCCCCGATCCTAGACGTACCAGAGGCCGCCCTCCTGGTGGCAAAAGCCCTCTTCCCGCAGCTCCTCCAAGAGGGTCTCCACCTGGGAACATGACAGATCCTCCCTACCCGCTTGGCGCTCGACGCCCGACAGCTCCTCGGCAAGCGTGTCACAACTCACATGCGTCTCTCCGCAGGCACGGTGGGCCAAGAGCAGACGAACCAAGGAAGAGCGCTTCTGGCGATGCGAACCCTCGAACTGAGACTGCCGCGCGTGCGTGGCGGAGCGACGCGAGGGATTGGGCAGCGTCCTCTTGAGGTGGGCGCCGTAATCGAGCAAGGCATAGTACCAGCCGCGCGGGTCGTCTGCAGGATCGCTCGCGTCGGGAGGGCAGGTCTGTGCCACCAGCGGTGCCAGCTCCCCATCACGTACTCCGCGCACCTCAGGAAAGAACTCGTGGAGAAAGACCGAGCGCACGTTCGTCTCTAGATAGATGCCCGGGAGGTCGAAGGCGAAGGCACGGATACCCGCCGCCGTCGCAGGGCCGATGCCCGGAAGCCCAACCAGCGCATCGAGCTCATACGGGAGCACGCCATCGGTGCGCACGAGCTGGTCCGCTGCCTGCCAGAGCTGGAGTGCCCGACGATTGTACCCCAGACCCTGCCACTCGGCAAGCACGTCGGCACGCTCCGCACCCGCAAGCGCCTCAATCGTGGGAAAGCGCTCGAGCCAGCGCTGCCAGCGACCGTCGACACGTGAGGTCTGCGTCTGCTGCAGCATGACCTCACTGACCCAGATGGCGTAGGGGTCATGCGTCTGCCGCCAAGGCAGGTCTCGGTAGCAGCTAAGGCCACGTTCCAGCACCAAATCTCGGAAGCTGGCAAGCGTCGGACCAAGACTGTCGATCCACTCCTCATGCAAGGCAGACCCGTTGGGCATACAGGACCCTCTGCGACTGTCCTCTCGCATGTTACTCGCTGTGCGGCTTCACAAGCTCGAACGTGTTGCCCTTAGAGAGCGCCGGATGCTTGCGCTCCACGACAACATCGTAGATCGTCATGGCGTCAAAGTAGTCGCGCAGGATGTTCTCGGCCTCGCACCACACGGGGTTAAAGTGACAGTCCGGCATGAAGGGACAAGGCCCCCCGTCCTCGCCAGAGTGGTCGCAAGCAGATATCCTGATGGGACCCTGCAAGGCCTCGACGACAGAGCGGACCGTCGTCTTCTTGGGATCCATGAGCAGTCGCATACCTCCGCGCGAGCCACGCGTACTCTCGATGATGCCCGCATGCGCAAGGTCACGCTGAATCGAACGGGCAAAGGAGTAGGGTACGCCGCGACGCTCCGCCGCCACACGCACCGATACGATCTGCCCCTCATGTTCGACAAGCTCTGCAACCATACGTAGGGCATAGTCGGTCTTCCTAGAGAGGTCCATGTGTCTCCTTTCCGGCGGGTCTGATCTAGCCCCAGTTCAGAACTTGCCAGTGCTGACGCTTCGCCTTGAGCCTGAGCGCCTTGCCCGGCGTGACGGCATAGGCCTTCTCGGACGCAGCGAGGAGGTCAGCGTCGCTGTGGTGATCGGCATACGAGTAGGCGATCGTCCATGCGTCCGTACCAATGTGTTCGTTGGCCCATCCTATGACTGCTTTGGTCTTCTCGGGACCCGCTATCACAACGCCGTCGACGTTGCCGGTATAGTTACCGTTGGCGTCGAGCTCCATGCCCGTCGCCACGAAGTCGTCCGCGCCCGTGACTCTGACCGCCCTTTGTGCGATGTCCTTGAACGTCGCCGAGACAAGCAGGATGGTGCAGCCCTCGCGCTTGCGCTTCCCAATCTCACGGATGGCCTCTTGGCGATAGCGCCTAAGCAGGACCTCATCATGAAAGTCCATCATGATGCGATGGACCTCCTCGGGCGTACGTTCGCTGAGGGCTGAAAAGACCTGCTCGCGCGCCTCTCCCTGTCGATAGGGCAGATGCAAGACATAGCGGACCCCCCACCAGCCCAGGCGCAAGGCCCGAGCGAGCCTCAGATAGCCATGAGCAAAGAGATAGCTGGCAAAGAGGGCGCCAGACTGACCACTGATGATCGTGCCATCGTAGTCAAAGGCTGCGATCCGAGTCCTCTTGTCGCAGGCCACCCCATCGCCCGACGTCTCGTTCTTGCCCATGTCCTTCCTCTCAGCGTTTGTCCATATCCAAACATAGTGTAAAGAGTATGGCACAAGTATCATTTGATAAAACCAAAATAAACTAGATGAAGTAATTCTACACTATTGCGTCATGTACTTACGCATAGCGTATTCTCACCGTCAAGACACCCCCTACGAGGCCGCTGATACCGTGCAGGCGTGTAGGCACTGCATCGGACGCTTTGGTTCACGCCGACCATGCAAAAACTCGGCCACAAACTTAATAGAACATAAAAAGAGGACTCCATTGGCGGAGCCCTCTTGTATGGACAATGGCGGGATGTAAGGGACTTGAACCCTCGACCTCCGACGTGACAGGCCGGCGCTCTAACCAGCTGAGCTAACACCCCTTTCGTATTTTGCAACAGCTATTCTACCTAAAAGCCAGAATCCATGTCCAGACATCTCTTAAAATCAATTTCGTTCATCTACACTCCATAAGCTTGGCACACCCCCGCAGCCTCTCCTGCCGTCGCACGCGCCTCACCCTCACCCCATGTCTGACGAGACCCCGCAGATCGCGGAGATAAGCCCAAGAAAGGACGTCTCGACGTCTCGTCCGCTCTTGAGCTCGCGCTCACAGCGGGCACAGGCCACGAGAGAGCGCTCGAGCTCACCCGAGCCAAAGCGTCGTGACCACCCAAGATGGCTCCTGACCGCCCAGGGGGGCCTGCCAAGCGTCTTTGCGAGCTGCGAGGCCTCCCCACGCAGCTCAAGAGACCTTGCGCAGGCGAGTTCCCTGATCCTTCCCTCAAGGAGAGAGACGAGCGCGATCTGTGAGGGCTTCCTCATGAGTCCGTAGAGCTCGAGCGCTCGGGCAAACTCGCGTGCACTCACGGCGTCGAGAAAGTCCCACGGTTTGACCTCGGCGGTACGCGCAATGTGGTTCCTCACATCTTGGAGGGTAATCTCACCTGCCGCCCCCTTGAGGGCGGCCAGACTCCTCACTTGGCTCTCGAGCATGATCGTCGACTCACCCACACGGCTTAAGAGCTCCTCAGCGGCTTCGCCGCACATACGCATCCGTTGGGCCTGGGCCATCTTCTGAATGACAGGCACGAGCCTCTTGCCCTTCTTGGGGGCACAGTCGATGACGGCGCGTGGTCCGACAGCCGCGACGGCCTTGTAGAGCCTCGTCGACTTGGCGAGCGTCGCCGCCACAAGGCAGAGCACGCAGTCGGGGTTGGGATCCTTCAGATAGTCGATGATCGCCTCGGAGGTGGGCTTGGCAAGGTGCTCCGCCTCGACCACGAGGACGAGCCTGAGGCCGCCCCCCACGGGCAGGGTGTTGAGCGATGCCAGAAGCTCACCCGGCTCAAGCTCCTTGTTCGCCACACGCTCGTCCAGGTTGAATGCCTCGTATCCTTGCGCAAGCCGACCCTTCAGCCGCGTCTGGGCCGCTCGGCTCTTAAGCTCGTCGGTCCCCACAACAAGATAGGCTGATAGCAGCCCAGATCCAGCCTCCGCACCCATGCGACCCCCTCGCCCAAACCAGACGTCACCCGCGACGAACGGACACTACGGATTGCCGCCTGCGCTCACGGGCGATACGCTGCGGCGAGTCTCTCCCACGCGGACATCGAGTCCACGATGGTCTTGTAGCTCACGCAGTAGCTGACGCGCACCCACCCGGCACAACCAAAGCTGTCAGACGGCACGGGCAACAGCTCGAATGTCTTGGCTTTCTCGAAGAAGGACACAGAATCGGGCTCGAGCGACTTGAGCCACAGGTAGAAGGCACCTTGAGGCTCGATAAACTCGTATCCCAGCCTCAAGAGACCCTCGGTGAGAATGGCGCGATTTCTCTCATAGGCCCCCACGTCACAGGGCACGTCAACGCAGTCGGCCACCACTCGCTGGAAGAGCGCCGGCGCGCACACGAAGCCAAGCTTGCGACCGGCACCTGCAACGGCAGCGAGCAACGACTCGTGATCAGGATTTGTGTTTGGCACCAAGATCCACCCGATGCGCTCGCCGGGCAGGCTGAGGCTCTTGGAATACGAGTAGCATACGATGGTCCGGTCATAGATCGAGGGTACCCACGGGACCTCAGCCCCATAGCTTATCTCGCGGTAGGGCTCGTCAGACAACAGGTAGATACTCGTGCCCAGCTCGCGCTCGCACTCACGGATGACCGTCGCCGCCGCCTTGAGCCTCTCTCGCGAATAGATCGAGCCCACGGGGTTGTTGGGTGAGTTGATGATGACGGCCTTGGTACGCTCGCTGAGCGCAGAATGAAGGCTGTCACTATCTATCTGGAAAGTTGTGGTATCGGCCAGCACCTCCACGCAGCTGGCACCAGCTGCCTCAATCCACACGCGGTACTCCGGAAAGTACGGCGCGATAACGATGACCTCATCACCAGGATTTACGATGGCATTGAGCGTAATCGAGAGAGACGCTGCAGCCCCACAGGTCATGTACACGTCGGCAGGATCGTACGACGTGTTAAAGCGACGATTGAGCGAGTCGGCCACGGCCTTGCGTGCGATGGGCAGTCCGGCCGCGGGAGTGTAGCCGTGCAGCAGCGTCTCATGCAGAGACAGCGAGCGCTCTATGGACTCGCGCACGCTGTCCGGCGCGGGAACGGAGGGGTTGCCCAAGGAGAAGTCAAAGACGTTCTGGGCGCCTATCTGGGCCTTGCGAGCTGCTCCATAAGCTGCGATCTCGCGAATCGATGACTTCGCCGCACCATAGTCATAGCTTTTCTGGTTGATTGACATCACCTTTGCTCCCCTCTCGTGCGTGCGAGACACGTATCTCTAGCCCTCACCTGCAACCTTGCCCTTTGGCAGCCCACCTTCTCGCTCCCTGGCGGTCTGCCTGGCCGCACGCGCCCGCTCGGCGGCAACGAGGCCTGCGGTCACCTTATCGTCCTCGGGCACGACAACCGAGTCGTCAATGCCATCGTGGTTGAGGTCGACCCTCTCTGTGGGGTGCGTCTCGACGAACTCTGCCCAGCGGTCGTCGAGCAGCGCGTCCACGACCTCGCCCTCCACGGTCTCGCGGTCAAGCAACACACGGGCCATGGTCGCCATCTGGTTGCGACGGCTCTCGAGAACCCTGCGGGCGCGCAGGTGTGCCTCACGCATGATGCGCTCCACCTCATCATCGATGCGCTTCGCGGTCTCGGCGGCGTAGTCGTTGTGGTTGGCGTAGTCGCGACCCAAGAAGACCTCGTGCTGGGCTTCCCCGTAGACCTGGGTACCCAGATCCTCGCTCATGCCGTATTGCGTGACCATCTTGCGGGCCACCTTCGTGGCGCGCTCCAAGTCGTTGCTTGCCCCGGTGGTGATGTCCTCACAGAAGAGCTCCTCTGCGGTGCGCCCGCCCAGAAGCACGGCGATCTCGTCGAGCATGCCGTCTCGCGTCTCGAGGAAGTGGTCCTCCTCCGGCAGCTGCAGCGTATAGCCCAGCGCACGCCCCCTGCTGATGATCGAGATCTTGTGCACGGGATCGCTATTTTCCAATATGTGACCCACGAGCGCGTGCCCGCTCTCGTGGAAGGCTATGGTGAGGCGCTCCTTCTCGGTCATCACACGGCCCTTCTTCTCGGGGCCGGCGATGATGCGCTCCATCGACTCCTCGACTTCGTCCATGGAGATCTTGTCCTTGTGACGACGCGCGGCGAGAAGGGCAGCCTCATTCATGAGGTTCGCGAGCTCCGCACCCGTGAAGCCCGGCGTGAGCTTGGCGATGCGCCCGTAATCGATGTCGTCGTCCTTGGGCTTGTTCTCGGCATGCACCGCCAAGATGCGCTCGCGGCCCTTGACGTCAGGGCGGTCCACCATGACCTGGCGGTCGAAGCGCCCGGGGCGCAGGAGCGCCGGATCGAGGACGTCGGGACGGTTGGTCGCAGCGATGAGGATGGCCGAGGAATTCTCGTCAAAGCCGTCCATCTCGACCAGAAGCTGGTTGAGGGTCTGCTCCCGCTCGTCGTGCCCACCACCAAGGCCTGTACCGCGCTGACGGCCAACGGCGTCAAGCTCGTCGATGAAGATGATCGACGGAGCGGAGTCCTTTGCCTGCTTGAAGAGGTCACGCACGCGACTCGCGCCCACCCCCACGAACATCTCCACGAAGTCGGAGCCAGATATCGAGAAGAACGGAACGCTCGCCTCGCCAGCAACGGCCTTGGCCAAAAGCGTCTTGCCCGTGCCTGGGGGACCCACTAGAAGGACGCCACGCGGGATCTTTGCACCCATCTTCTGGTAGCGCTCGGGTTCGCGCAGAAAGTCACGGACCTCCTTGAGCTCCTCCACCGCCTCGTCGACACCCGCGACGTCCTCGAACTTGACCTTAGGCCGCGACTTGTCACTCGTGCGGGCCCTCGTCGCGCGTCCGAAGCTCATGGTGCGACCGTTTTGCGCCTGAACCTGCCGCACAAAGTAGACGAGCATACCGGCTATGAGCAAGGTCGGCAAGACCGTGGCGATCAGGCTCGCCCCAAAGCCATCGGAGGTCTCCACCGTGAACGTGGTGTCAGGATGTTTGGCCATGAGCTCCTGCAGGCTATCGTTGCCAACGTAGGAGCTGGTAAAGTCAACCGGCCCGTTTCCCTCGTCCTTGTCTGACTTGCTCGGCCAGTAGCTGCCGCTTAGGCTACCGTCCGTCGCCTTATAGGTAACTGAGCTCACGCGGCCATCCCTGACTGCCGAGACGAACTCGTTGGTCGCGAGCTCGTCGACTCGCGCCCCGCCACCCAAAGCGCCTCTGCCGGGTGAGGAGAACAGATGGGCCGCCAACACGATCACGAAGATGAAGCCTAGAAGAGCGGCTCCCATGCCACCCGGGCCAAGAGGGCCCGGGCCACCGCCCAGCCCGTACCATCCGCCCGAGTCATCGCTGTCGTTCCTGTCATTGCTATCGTTGCTATCGTTGCGCCTGTCGCTCGTTGCCACCTATGAAACTCCTTGCATCGATCTTCGCACGGCCAAAGGCTCGCTCTGCCATGCGCGGGTTGTCATCGTTGTGCCTACTTATACACCTCAGGCTTGAGGATGCCAATGTAGGGCAGGTTGCGGTATCTCTCCGCGTAGTCGAGGCCGTAGCCCACGATGAACTCGTTGGGAACATGGACGCCAACGTAACGTGGGTCGATGGCCGGCACCTTTCCCTCGATGTCCTTGACGGCAAAGGTTGCCACGTGGACGGACGCGGGGCGGCGTGCCTGCAGAAGGTCGATGAGGTAGCTTAGGGTAAGGCCCGAGTCCAGGATGTCCTCGGCAATGAGTACGTGGCGCCCCTCGATCTTGGTGTCGAGGTCCTTGACGATGCGGACGACGCCTGAGCTCTTGACGCCGTCGCCGTAGCTGCTCACAGCCATGAAGTCCACCGAGCAGGGTACCGTGATCGCACGCATGAGGTCAGCCGTGAACACGAAGGCTCCGCGCAGCACCGCCACGATCAGCGGACTCTTGTCGGCGTAGTCCCGTGATACCTCCCTGCCCAGTCGCTCGATGACCTTCCTGATATCATCCTCCCCTAGGATGATGCTCTGAATGTCCGGGTGCAGCCCCTCCATGGAAAAGGTCCCTCCTGACGCAGCTGTCGTACGCCCTAGTCCGGCCTGACGAGGCTCAATTCTAGCAGCAGTCTCGTGCTCTGTGTGCAGCGGGCGCGCTCGTCCGCACGAACACCAGCCACCCAGACGATCACACCCCGGGGGCCCGTCCTGACGATGGGCACGCTCGCTCGGTCTCGTGCGGGGATACGCGCTTCGTTGAGGAGGTCTGAGAGCTTCTTTGACTGTCCGTGCATGCCAAGCGGGCAGAGGAGATCACCGGCGACAGGACCGTCAACCCAAAGACAGGATCCCGGTGCCCTGCTGACACCACAGGCACCAGCATCGAGCATTACGGAGAGGCCCTCCCATTCCATGCCATGTGAGCGTGCCATGCCCACAGGGTCGCTGCCCATCGGGACGTCGGCGAGCCGGGCCATGAGCCTGCTGCCATCGAGAAGCGTATGGTCGCCCGGAACGTGAAGCCAAAAGGGCTCGCCAGAGCGTTCGACGGTATGGGCGCGCATGAACAGGAGGCCGTACTCCACACGCACGTCGCAGCCCATCGGAGTCGATATCGAGCCATGCGTCGCAGCCACGAGCGAGAGGGTCGCATCGACGTGGCGGGCTTCGAGGCGGGCCTGAGGCGCCAGCTCCAGCATGGCCATACGTACGACGCGCCGGGCTATGGCGACCTCACAGGCGCCGAGCTTGGCCGCATCGAGAGCAAGCATACCCTTTGACCTGCGGCGAACGAGATCACGAAAGGCCCTCGTCGCGACTCGCGTCAGGTAACTGTCCTCCTCCGAGAGGATGTCACAGGTGGTCGAGAGGCTCGAGACCACGCGCGGGCTCCTCTCCTTGATGGGGGGCATGACCCTATGTCGAACGAAGGGGCGCAGGTAACGCGTGTCCGCATTGGTCGTATCCTCGCGCCACACGATACCGCGCATGCGCAGGAAGTCGCACAGGTCCTCATGCGTACGGTCCAGGAGCGGGCGCACGATGCGGTTGCGACGGCGCGGTATGGACGAGAGGCCCGCAACGCCGCTACCACGCATGGCATTCATGAGGAAGGTCTCGGCGCGGTCGTCTGCGGTGTGGGCCGTGAGTATGCGTGCCGCCGAGCGAGGCGTGCCAAACTCCGCAGAGAGCTGATTGGCCAGCTCGCGCGCTGCGGCATAGCGGACGTCTCGTCCGACACTCTCGACGTTGGCGTCTGGGAAGGAAGCGTCCCTTGCGCGTGCGGCAACATCGACACACCTGACAGTGCAGGGGATGCCATGGCGCCTTGCGAGCTCCCGGACAAACTCCTCGTCCCCCTCGGAGTCCTCGCCACGCAGCTGATGGTTGACATGCAGCACGTGCAGGCGCTCTCGCGCCATGTGGGCAAGGCCCCGCCCGTCATCGATATCGAGCTTGGACGTCACCGCTAGGAGCAGCAGAGCGGTCGAGTCTGCCCCACCCGAGACCATGAGCACCACGGGAGCGCGCATCTCTCCGGCAGCTGCAGAAGACGGGCGCCCAAGGCGCTGTTCGCCCGTGGCGTACCTGCGCATGACGCTCGTCAACCCAATCACCCAGTCCTCTCTTGAATACCTCCCAGAGCATGGACGGCTGTGGCGCGGCCACGCTCCCTAGTTCTGAGCATAGACCTTCACGAGCTCGACCGCCATCGTGGTGGCAAGGTCCATGCCCTCAACTGTCGTGTGCTCGAAGGGGCCGTGGTAGCCATGCCCGCCCGTGCCGAGATTGGGACAGGGGAGCCCCCTGAACGAGAGCTGGCTCCCATCGGTGCCGCCACGAATGGGAGAGACCTCTGCCCTGAGGCCCGCGCGCTCTGCGGCCTGCCGTGCATAGTCTATCAGATACATGCGACCCTCTATCACAGACTCCATGTTGCGGTACTCCTCCTCGATGGTGAGGGTTACCGTCCCCGCGCCCCAGAGCTCGTTCATAACCTTCTCGATGTGACGAAGCGTCGCCTTGCGGGCCTCAAACGAGCACTCCCTATGGTCGCGCACGATGTAGGAGGACGTGGCCCTTGCCTCGTCCCCGTGGATGGAAAGCAGGTGGTAGAAGCCCTCGTAGCCCTCGGTGTAGCGCGGTGTCTCGAGGCCAGGAAGCATGTTGTTGGCCTCGAGGGCGAGCAAGACGGCATTGACCATAACGTCCTTGGCGGAGCCGGGGTGAACACTCACACCCCTGAATTCGAAGGTGGCCTCGCAGGCATTGAAGTTCTGGTACTGGATCTCGCCCTCGGTATCTCCGTCCAGGGTATAGGCGACCTCAGCGTCAAAGTGCTCGACGTCGAAGTGGGAGGCCCCCGTGCCTGTCTCCTCATCTGGCGTGAAGGCGACGCGGAGCGGCCCGTGAGCGATACTCTTGTCGCGAATGATCTCGAGCGTAGTCATGATCTCGGCGATGCCGGCCTTGTCATCGACCCCGAGGATCGTGGTGCCATCGGAGGTGATGAGCGTACGGCCCCTGAGCGAGGGCAGATGCGGGAAGTCCCTGACCGTAAGGGTACGCCCGCTCGTGCCCAAGGGGAGGTCCTTGCCGTCATAGTTGGGCGTGAGCTGGGGCCTGATGTCGTGGTCGCAGTACTGCGAGACCGTGTCCATGTGCGCAATGAGGCCAAGCCTCCTCTTGCCCTCCAAGCCTGGGGTCGCGGGCAGCTTGGCGTAGACGAAGCACTCGTCACTCAGCGTCACATCGTCGACGCCCAGCTCCTTGAGTTCTGCCGCCAGCAGTCGTGCAAGATCAAACTGCTGCTGAGTAGTGGGGGTCGCGGCGCTCTTGCCGTCACTGGGGGTACGCATTACAGCGTATTTAAGCAGTCGCTCGTATGCCTTCATGGTCGGTCTCCTTACGTGCGTACGTGGGTCGTGGCTGTGGCGCTCGGGTGCGGGCAGCACTGCGCGCCAGCGGGCACTGGTGAGTGCGCAGGTCACATGGTAGCGCAGGCGACGGGCGGAGGTGGGCGGGGGGCACGGGGCCTGTCGCCGGGCTTGTAAAGCTCGACTGTGCCACTCGGTGACGTCGAGTGCGCGGTCATATGCAGAGTGCGCTTTTCCGTGAGGCGTGCTCTGCGGGCGCGGGCCAGACTGCGCTTTTCCGTGAGTCAGCCTGCCAGAATGCGCTTTTCCGTGAGCCGACGCCACGTTTGCGCAGGTGAGAAAAAGCGCATTTTACGGAAAGGCGCATTCTGGGGTTTGACGTCACGTAAAGACGCATTCTGCGAGCTCCAAGCCAACAGAGTGCGCTTTTCCGTGAGGCCCAACGTGCAGAATGCGCTTTTCCGTGAGGCGTGCCCTGTGGGCGCGGGCCAGACTGCGCTTTTCCGTCACGCCGCAACCACAGAGAGCGCTTTTCCGTGAGCCGACCTGCCAGAATGCGCTTTTCCGTGAGCCGGCGCCGCGTTTGCCCAGGTGAGGAAAGGCGCATTCTACGGAAAAGCGCATTCTGACATCATACTCTCGCGAAAAAGTGCATTCCGTAACTACGGAGTCACGGAATCGAGGATGCCGAGCTCGTCGTCACCGCCGGGACAACCAGCGGATATAGAGCACTGGCTGAACTGCCCTTCTCGCTTGTAAATCACAACGACTCACTCAGCATGGCAGGCATGCATGCGGAACTCTTCCGCGCCTCACGCGACACCGCAGACTCTGTGGGAATGCGCCTCGTGGTTGCGGCGGTTACTTCACATACTGGCCTATGGCGCACTTCTCGCCGTTATGTCTATCCGGACGGGTCGCGATGATGTCGATCTCCGAGACGCCTACCCAGTCCGGGTGGTCAACGCTCACGTCACAGTAGCAAATAACGACCTTGTACCTCCTGCCGGCATCGGTGACGATGCCGGTGACGTGGGGGTCCACGGAGCGCCCCAGGACCCTGCCGCCCTCGGCGTCCAGCCCGCCCCCCGACACGGTGTTCCAGCCGCCCTCGCGCCAGCCGGCGGAGAGGTCGACCCTGCCCTCGAAGAACCCCATGCCGCGCGCTATCTCGGCCCTGAGCTCCGGCCGGGCGCGGGAGGCCTCGCAGAACAGGGCCTCCAGGCCGTCGGCGTCGTCCTCGTTGAGGCAGGCGAGGACTCTCCTGGAGAGGTCGTACTCTATCTCACTGTCGGTGCGGTAGCCGAGGCAGCCCGCGAGGGTGGCGGTCGCCAGGGTGGCGGTCGCCAGGGCGGCGGCCGCGGCGAGGAGCCGCCTACGCGTGAGCATCAGAGCCCTCACCCCCTCCATACGAGCCAAGCCTTCTTTGTGCTGTCATCGAAGATCATCAGTTTGCCCCCATACTTCCCGTGAGCGACACCGTTGCAAGCAGACGCCCCAGACGAGTGACCCCTATGTCCGTGCCCACCTCTTCCTATATGCCAGTATAGAGGATATGTGGGTGATCTATGTTAGAAAAGTGCAGAAGTACGGCGATCCCCCTTGCTGGCAAGTCAGGCTCACGCGGTTTTCCTGTAGATGAGCATCCGATGCACGAGAGGTGTGCCGCATGCTAGCGCCGCTTGATGACTGAGCGACAATACTGCGACAGAGAGACGTCACATAAGCAGCTGGCGCGGGTGACACGCACCCATCGCGCATCACCCCACACGCATATCACTCGACAGCACTGGCACGCACCGTCCAGCATGCCCGCCACGTGCCGTCGCGCCAGGCACGAAAGCGCCCGGCAGCACGTGGCTGTCGGGCGCTCGTAAGGAAAGCTCTTTGGAACCAACTGCGATGCCTGCTGCGGAGCCGACCGTCGGTCTCTCAAGCAAGCCCCAGCACCTGGCGCTAGTCGATGGAGACCTTCGTGACGCTAGCCTTCTCCTCCTGCTTGGGAACATTGACGGTGAGCACACCACCATCAAGCTTGGCGGTAAGCCCGGACGTCGTGGCATCCTTGAGGTAGACCCCACGGCTCGCCTGCCACTCCGTGGTCTCCTTGTGCAGGTAGTTCTTGCCCTTGTCCTCCTCGCTCTCCTTCTTGTCTACCGAGATGGACAGGCGACCCTCGTTGAGCTCCACGTCAATCTCGTCACGGTTGACACCGGCCAGCTCTGCGGTCACGACGTACTTGTCACCCGCGTCCTCCACGTTCATCTTGAAGCTGCCCTCGTTGCTCAGCACCGAGAGCGGTGCGGAGAAGAACGAGTCAAGCGGGTCAAATGCCCTACGCAGTGCCCTCTCGTACCTGTCGTACGGAACCATGTTTGCCATACTGATCACTCCCTTGTGGTATGTGGCGCCTCGTGCGTGCGCCTTTGTGTACGCTCATATATATTCCCCGTAGGCACAGTCCTATACCTATAAGACAAAGATTTTCTTATTGATGCGTGCTTAGCTAAGTTAAGTCTGACTATAGCAGATATAGGATAGATCGAACTTGATAGACCAATGGTGCAAAAGTGCCCATGCGTCCGCACGCACCTGACTACGCTGGTCTATGATAAGCTGCGTGAGCAGAGACTAGCTCGGGTGCCATGCGCGGCGGCATGGCATGTGCCCCGGAGGTGCGGTATGGGCGTGAATAACTACGACGATAGGAACGAGGGTGCAGCCCGAGCGTCGCAACCTGCCCCTGCCCCCCCGCCGTCAAAGGACCATGCCCCCCTGCAAGCCGAGTCCGAGCGGGTGCGACCAGTGCGCCCGACGCCGCCCGCACAGAGCGCAATCGCCAAGGCGGACGCACGCGCATCCGAGGCTCTCGCATCTGAAGCTCTGGAAGATCCTGACGTACAGCTCGGATCTGAAGCAATGAGCGGGGAGGGCGTCACGGCAAGTCACAGCGCGCCTTTGCCTCGCTCCGGCGGGGAGCACCCCGTGTCGGAAACCCACAGCACGGCAACAGGCCACGTCACGGCCTCACCCCGCGCCGCTGCGGGACACACCCTCCACATCGAAGGCACTCCATCTCGTGTACAGCCTGGCTTCATCCGTCGGCGCGCCCCGCACCATACCCAAGATGCCATCGATGACATAGCGCAGGACGGTAACTCGATCGGCGAGTACACGCACGACTCAAACGTCTCGATTCGGGGAAATGTACGCGGTGGGGCGTTCTCGGGAATGCCCTACCGTAGGGCACGCAGTGGCATAGATCAGGTCAAGAGCGGAAAGTATGGGCGCTATCTTGAGATCCCCAAGGGTCGTCGATCCATTTTCGTATCCCAAGAGCAGCAGAAGCGCCGTCGGTCGGCCCTCTCGCTCGTCGCGATCATAGTCTTTTTGGTCATCGCTTTCCTCATCGTCTGGAGGCTCATCGCGTCAGTCGCCCAATAACCGGTCAAGGGCCTCTGAAGTCCGTGTCCCGCAGCTTGTGGAGCACACAGAGATGGAGTCCACCTGGACAAAACGCTTGTACGTTAGCGCCCCACAGACCTCGGCCCATCGCGCGCCCCTCCCAAGGCGCCTCGGAAAGGGGCGCGCGGTACGGGTGCCGGACTTGTGGGGCTCGGCCGTGCCACTCGGTGACGCCGAGTGCACGGTCTTAGCGCCACTCGGTGGCGTCGAGTGGTACCACTTTTCCTGACAACTGCGCATATGTTGACTCCCATGCCACTCGGTGACGCCGAGTGCACGGTCTTAGCGCCACTCGCCACCACCGAGTGGCGCAGCCAGGCCATGTACAGCGCGGTTCAAGAGTCATCAAAAAGGTGAGCGACGCCGGCCGGTAGCAGGACAGCAGCAGGACGGCCAAGAACATTTGGCCTGCTCGTGGAGGGTAATCAGCAATACTCCACTGGCCGAATAGTGCGCGTAGTGATGCAGGGAGCTGAACTTCTTAGATAAAATTGAGATATAGGGACAAATGCAGTTGCACCGTAGCCTGCCTCAGCAACGTGTCACGGATTGCGACACCGGTCAGAGCATGACCGGTGATTACCGTACGTCGCAAGACACTGCGGACAAGGCAGGAAGCGGGACAGATGCGCTCGGGAAGCGGGGGGTGTCATCGTAACAATGAGGGTCATGGTAGTCGAGGACCAAGCCATGTTGCGCGAGTCCCTTGCCATGGCTATCGATGCTCAGGAGGACATGCAGGTTGCGGGAATGCTTGCTGATGCCGCCGAGGCCCCTGATCTCGTGGAACGCATTCATCCCGATCTTGTTCTCATGGACGTATGTACCGAGAATGATTCCAGCGGCATAGTTGCTGCCAAGCGGATAAAGGATCAGCACCCGGAGGTTTATGTCGTCATCATGACAGGCATGCCTGATATTACCTTCGTGCAGCAGACACGCGCCGCAGGTGCCGACAGCTTCGTGTACAAGAACGTCTCCACGACCGAGCTCCTCTCTGTGATTCGTTCCACGATGGAGGGGTATTCCACCTTTCCCGCACGCCCTCGCTTGGCTACAGCAGCGCTCAATCTTACCGACAGCGAGGTCGAGGTGCTGCGTCTGGTCTGCGAGGCAAAGTCGCGCAGGGAAATTGCCTCAGAGCTCTTCCTCTCGGAAGGTACCGTCAAGCGTCGTATCTCAGAGATCTTAGCGAAGACCGGCTATGACAGCATCATGAAACTTGCTGTGAATGCGGTGGCCAAGGGCTACATCGTGCCTCGCCTAAGGGGAGTGTGACGCACTCTCGTCCTCGCCCATCATTCATCCTCGCCCATCATAACGGCGCAGTGGGCCAGATGTCCCAGAGGCCGCCCACAAATGAGCCATGGGGGGCTTCCATGGCCACAGGCAAACGCTGATGATTATCTCAAGGTGAATGTAAGGTAGATGGCTCTCTTTTAACGCTGCTAGCAAGATGGCCTGCAACAGGAGGGCCTGTCGAAGGAAGACGTGGGCAGATGGGAGGCTTCACCTAGAGAACATACGAGATACGGCCGGTCAAGCAGGCTCCCAAAGAAGGAGCCAAGGAGTGGAAGGGAATGGACATCATGAGAAAGGGAAGGGTCATACCCGCGTTTTTCGCTGCGATCGCGGCGGTTGCGGTCTGTCTTTTCGCCTCGGGCTGCCTGGGCACCGGGCCTTCGGAGGCCACGAAGGCGCAGTGGAAGCCCAAATTCGTGGGTACCTGGGACCTGCAGGAGGCCAAGGGCGACAGTAGCTACTCTGCCGAGGACCTACAATTGGTTCGCGAGATGGGCTATGACTTCTACCTGGAGCTCAAGGAAGATGGTACGGCCGCCCTCGTGATAGACGACGATAAGACGTCAGGCACCTGGGAGGTCAAGAGCGAAAACGTGGCGACGTTCAGCGCCGAGGGCGACACCATGGAGATGAAGCTTGCTGACGGCAAGCTCACCGCCGAAGAAGGTAACAAGAGCCTCACGTTCGTGAAATCCAACACAAACAAGGGGTCTTCGACAACGGGTACCACGACACCGGCGGCAGGTAACGCAAACGGGTCCTCCACCAGCAGAAGCGGTAGCGAGAACTCCACCACCAAGGTAGACCTTACCCCCGTGACCATTGCCGATGATGAGGTGTGCAAGATCGTTGTCACAAGCAAGGGGGAGGACTTTACGGGAGATCCCGGCTACAGTCTTACCATCACCAACAAGAGCGACAAATCCATCTTCGTCACAGACGCCACTGACAGCTTCTCTGTGAACGGGAAAATGGCTACTGCCTACCTAAACGTGAGCATCAAGGGCGGTATGTATGCGGACAGCTTCATGTATTTCACGAGAGATGAGCTGGGTGGTGGCCTCGACAGCCTTACGGCCGTCGAGGGCGAGATTGAGGTCTATAGTGACGGTGACTTCGAGGAGCTGGGTCACTATCCGTTCCGCATGTAGCGTGTCTTGTGGTCGACGTGGGGCGTGAGGCCCACCCACCTGTCTGCCTAGACCTCTCGTCGGTCTGGCACCTATCACGGGACATGGGAACATGAGACCATAGGCCACAAGGCAAAAAGAAGCCAGGAGGCACTATGCGTTCAGGAGTGTCCCGCAAGAGCGTCCTTTGGGCAGCAGGCCTCGGCCTGCTGCTCCTTGTGCTCGAGCTTGCGCTTCCCTCGACGACGCGGGTGTGGCCCTACCCGCACGAGAGTGCCTATGGTACCACCGGTCCCATGATACTGATGGTGCCACTGTTGGGGCTCTGGACGCTCTCGATATGGCAACGCTGCCCGGATGCACAGGTCAGGTGCTACCTCATGCGCTGTGCCGCCATGCTTGCCCTCCTTCAGCTGGTCGCACTCGTCAAGTACACCGCGCAGAGCGACGCTGCGGTTGCCCTCGGCTGGTACCTCTACTACCCGACCATCGTTTATGTGCCGCTACTCGTGCTCTTCTGTGCGCTCAAGACGACGGGACTCGAGCGGCGCAGCTGGGTACGGAGGCTCAAGGTCTGTCTGCTTGTGGCGGGAGCAATCCTCTGCCTGCTCGTACTTACCAACGATTTGCATCAGCTCACCTTCCTGTTCGATCCCCTCGACCCACTCTGGGACGTTCGCTATAGCTATGGTCCGGTCTATGGTACCGTCTATGCGTGGCTCGTGCTCGTGCTTGGAGCGTTCTATACGCTGACTGCCGTCTATGCCCGGGGCATGCGCAGACGGCTTGTAGCACTCGTCTTCGTGATGACCCTACTGGTCTTTGCATACTCCATCTCGTACAACTTCCGTTTTGACCCTGCCCTCAACAGCAACTTTGCGCTCACGTTCACGATAAGCTGCGTCGTGAACATCGAGGGTTGTTTGCAGCTGGGACTCTTTCCCGCTCACAAGAAGCTCACACGACTTTTCGAGTCCATGCCCTTCGACGTCAGGCTCCTGACACACTCTGGCGAGACGGCCTTTGCATCCAAGGCGGCGGCTTCGGTACCCGACAGCGTACGGGAGCGACTTACGCACTTCGAAATGCATCCCGGTGCACGGGTGACCTTGGAAGCTTCTGGCGAGAAAGACAGGCTCTATAGAGGCTTTGGCGTGAGCGGCGGGTACGTGCTCGTGAGCGAGGACATCAGCGAACTCAACGAACGGCGGCAAAGACTCGCCGTGCAGCTGCTCCAACTGCGGCGGCGCAACCGCGTGCTGAGGCATGCGCATGCCGTTCGCGAAAGCCTATATCGCCAGCAATGCGAGGAAGAGCTTCTGGATGAGGTCGATGCCTCACTGAGAGAAACGGTCCAGGCCATCAGGAGGATACTCGCGTCGTTGCCCCCCACATCCGATGAACCCGCCCGTATCGAGCGGCGTCGCAAGCTGCTTCTTGTCAAGTTGTTGGTCTCATACTGCAAGCGCAAGGGTGCGCTCGTGCTTTTGGGAACGGATGACACGAGTTTTGATGCGCAGCACCTGAGACTTGTGATAAATGAGAGCATGGCAGATGCCCGCTCGTCGGAGCTTGACTGCGCTGCCTGGGTGGGCTTGGATCGTCCGCTACCCATCCAAACCGTGAACACCATCTATGACTGTATGTACGACGTTCTGACGGCGGCGTTCGTGCGTAAGGACGCGACACTCATGGTCTTTGTCACCGAGAAGGAAGCGGACCTCGTGGAGTTGCGCTGCGCCCTCGAGACGACAAAGAGCGAGCAGAGCTGCCCCTATGCCTTGGGAGACGAGTTGCGTCGCCGCCTGGAGGTGCGTGCCGTTCAATTTTGCCTTGAGGAAGATGAGGGCGTCCTGCACCTCAACGTCCTCATAGCAGCGCCTGCGGCCGAGCCCGCAGCTGCCCTGACGGGAACATGATCATGGCTTCGGGTCTCGTGTTTCCCAAGCACGTGGTGCTGGAGTTTATGATCGTGCTCCTTACGCTACTTGCCACGCTTCAGCTAACCTTTGCCCTCATGAGAGCCGCCTTTCTTGCCACGTCGGCGTCAGAGCGTCGTGGTCGCCTTCTTGGTGTGCTCTATGCCGTCTTTCTGTGCCTAGACTTTGTGGTGATGGCTGCGGTCTGCGTAAGCGGTGCCTATGGGGGCCCACTCTTTGTCCTTGAGTTCTTTAGTCTTCGGGCGCCGCTCATGGTACTGATGTGGGCGGTCGCGCCCTCCATGGCGGTGGCCTGTATGCAGGTGGCCCTCCTACGGCGTCCTCTACTCCTGTGTGACGTGGTCGTGTTACTTGCGGTCCTGCCTCCTGTCGCCCAGGAGCTTGGCCCTCTCTGGCCCTTCGCCCTCATCCTTATGGTGGCCTACTTCGTTGGCAGGGGGGTAGGCGATGCAGGCGAGCTGCTGAGGCTGAGGAAGCTGGGTCTTACGCGCTTCTCGCCGGGAGAGGCGTTGGGCGTCGTAACCGAAGGCATGCTTTGTACCAGAGACGATGGTCGCGTCCTTTTCATGAACGATGCCATGCGCTCCTGTCTGGGGGAGCTTGGCCTCCCGCTCGACCTGGGAGACTTTCGAGATCTTTGGGAGAGGATCGTGAGCCTTGCTGCGGGAGGCGCACGCTCGGCAGACGGGGCCAAGCGTGGGGTAAGGATACGCATTAGCGCAGACGAGACGCGCTACTTCACCTGTGAGCCCCTCTCAACGAGGCACAAGGGCAGGTGCATCATCGCCTATGATATAAGCGAACGCGACCAGCTTGATCGCCGCCTTGAGCGAACGGGCAAGGGACTCGAGCGTGCCGGGACGGAGCTTGCCGAGTCACTTCAACGCGTGCAGGAGGTGGCACGCATACAGGCGAGCCTGCACATGCGCTCACGCGTGCATGACGTCATCGGCCAGCGTGTCTCCATCCTGCACCGCTGTCTTGAGGACGACCGGTTGCCCGACGAGACGGTGGCGACACTTGAGCCGCTGCTGGTGGGTATCCTAGACGACCTGCGCGTCCATGAGGCGGATGATCCCCAGGCCTCGCTCGCTGCCGTCATCGCCGCCTTCGAGCTGGTGGGTGTCAGGTTCTGCGTCACGGGATCGCTTCCGGCCGACGATGAAGTGGCAGGGCTCTTCGTACGCGTGATTCGGGAGGCCTCGACCAATGCCCTGCACCATGGGCAGGCGCACACCATCTGGCTTTCGATGGACCAGACGGCGCGCTCGGCACATCTCTCTGTGGAAAACGATGGTACGGTACCTGCCGCCGTGCGTGAGCGAGGGGGCATAGCCGGAATACGGCGACGTGTGGCGAGCGCAGGAGGTTCCCCCTCCATTAACAGGAAGCCACGCTTCTCGATACATGTAGAGGTACCTCTCGCACGGTAGAAGGATGCCCCTGTGGCGGGTACCCGCGGGGCGAGGGCGGGGCGGGATGGAGCGCCACCTGCCTCCTTCCCTCGCGCGATAGTGCCCCGCAGATTCTGGGGCACTAAGGAAAGGAGCTCAACTGGGCAAACGTCCACAGGAAGGTGCCCCGCAGATTCCGGGGCACTAAGGAGGCGGGGAGCCGGGGTCCTTGAGACGCACCCGACAATGCGCTCCGGTGATGCTTTGCGTCTCGACGCAAAAGTCCCACTCGTGGGACGGCGAGAACGACTATTTCCAGGGGTCCCTCTCGAAGAGTGGTTCGGGCGCAGCCGGGCGATCCGAGAAGGGATCATACCCATCGTCGTCCTCGTTCTCGGCCCGCAGAAAGGACGCGTCGACGGGGTCGAAGGCGTCGATGGGGCCCCACCCATCCGCTAGCCTGTGCTCGCGCTCAACAGCGACTGTGGGCGTAAGTGCAGGGATGACACGGTTGCCAGATGACGCCTGTCGCCTCGCGAGACGTCCCTCGCGCCCGGCAGTCTTGCCCCGGCTCGATAGCTCGCCACCTGTGGCCGCACGGCCCACGTGCAACTCCGCTCGCATGGGCTCAGGCGATCCCTTGGCCTGCTCACTTCGCATAGATGTCGGAAAAGGCAACGAAGCTGCAGAGGCTGCCATCATACTGGGAGAGGTCGAGGCTGCTATAGAGCGACTTTGGGGCAGCCGTCGCAGTGGCTCGAGTCGTGCCACCCTCGCTGGCGATGAGAACGGTCCAGTAGTAATCATCCATTTCTCCGTAGGCGCAGATGAACGAGGTGCTGCCGGACTGGGTGGGGTGCGAGGTCTGGGTAGGCTGCTGAGTGGTCGGGGCGGTCTGGGTAGGCTGGGCAGGTTGGGCGGTGTGGGCAGACTGCGGGAGCTTCGCTGAGTGCTGGTCTACGACCTGCTTCTTGCCGGTAAATCCACAGAGGTTCATGATGGCCTGCACCGCAGAGTCCGAAAGCGAGCTGGCACCCGACGGCAGTTCGGACGTGGGGATGTCAAGACGTATGCCACTGAATTTAGTGCCCTCGGAGAGGAGCTCCGAATCGGTAGAACCCTTGCCCGCATCATAGGAGCGCGAGAAGGGCTGCGGACTGAAGGTGATCGTACCCTTGCGCTCGGAGTTGTAGAGGGCCTCAAGGGCGTTGTTCGGGTCGATATAGTTACCCTCGAGTATGAACTTCTGCTGAGACAAGAAGTTAGAGATGATCTTGGGATTGTAGGAGAAGTAATCCACCAAATGGTGGTAGTCGGCAGGCGACGACGCCGATATCTCGAGGTCAACCGTTGAGCCCGCCTTCACTTTGCTACCCGGCTCGGGGCTGCAGCTGACGACGACGCCGAGGTCCTTATCAGACTTGACATACGTGACATTTGCCTTAAGCCCCGCTGCCTCGATGACCGAAAGCGCGCTCTTCTCCTTCTTACCAAGTACATAGGGAATGGTGTGAGACTGAGCGATGGTGAGCGTGATGGTGTCGTTCGAGCTAAAGTTGCTGCCGGCAGCAGGCTCCACGGCTATGACCGTGCCCGCAACCTCGCTTGAGGCCTGATAGGTGAGGGTGAAGTTCTGGGCTCCCACATCCTCTAGGGCAGCCTTTGCGTCGTCGAGGGGCATGCCCGTCACGTCAGGAATCGTGCGAGCCACACCCACATGCAGCGTCACCTGGCTACCCACCGCAAGGCGGCTCCCGATGGCGGGATCGACGCTTATGACCTTGCCCACGCCATCATCGACACGCTCCTCAACGACGCTCACCGAAAAGCCCTTCTCCGTGAGCGTCGTGGTGGCCAGGCTCTGTGACTTGTTGACAACATCGGGAACGACCTTGCCACCCCAGAGCTCCGCGCCATAGGCCACGAATGCGCCAACGGCGATCATGGCTGCCGCCATGAACAGAAAGACTATGAGCGTACGTGCCTTACTGCGACTCTTACCCTCTCCTGGCACAACCTTGGACCGCATGACCCTGCGTCCATGCCTGCCGTTTCCCCTCTCATCAACGTCGCCGGCGTCAACCGCACCGCTCAGGGGCTGCTGGACGACACCGCCCACAAATCTTCCGAACACGTCCGTCGACATGTCCCCACCTTGGTTACGAAGCTCCTCCGTCGGTATGGGGAGCAAAACCGCGTTGCCATGCGGCGCATCCGCCCCTGCCGCCGAATCTGCCGTGGCATCCAAGTCGAGCGAGGGCACGGTATCGGACGCGGTCCCGGAGGCCATCTCGGCTGTGGGCTCCTCGGCCGCCTCGACACGGTCCGCTTCAATAGTGTCCTTAGGCGCGGCGTGAGCGGGCGTATGCGTTAAGGTGACCTCAACGGCAGGCCCGGGAGCCGCGTGAGCGGGCGTGGGGGTAGCGTCAAACTCGGGCGCAGCATGAGCGGGCACAGGAACGGCGGCATCTTCGAGCTCGACATCGGTGTCTGACTCAGCGTTAGTGTTGGACTCAGCGTTAGTATCGGACTCAGTTTCAGGTACCGCAGCATGGGCGGGGCGATGCTTGGCTGACTCGGGCGCTTCTATGGGTTCTGCCTCCGCCACGGACTCGGGCGCGACATGAGCAGCATGGGCTGCGTGCGCGGGCGCGGCAATATCCTCAACCTCAGGCGCAGCCGCGAAATCAAGCGGAGCCGCATGTGCGGGAGTAGCAACAGACTCGGACTCCGGAGCGGGTCCGCCCGCATGTTTGGGTGCATGTGTGCCCTCTACCTCGTGCTCGACTCCTGGCACAGGATTCACCTGCCCCTCGGATGCCTCAGACGACTCGACCACGTCGTCGCGCTCCTCTGCTGCCATCAGAGTCCCTTCTGCCTGCGAGCTATATTGGATCACATGGCGTATGAACGAACGCCGCGCCATATCGTTCTCGCTGCCTCTTGGTCACAGAATGCAAGTTAGGATAGCATGCCTTGCCCCGTGGCGGGGCGCAGAGCCGCGAATGCCAAGAAAGACCGTCAAACCAACGGCACGGTTTCCGTGATCGCCATGTCGTACCCGACGGCCTTCTGGTACCTAAGCTGGCCCCCCGTCACTGGAAAGCAGGCCGATGGCGATTGGAGTCGCGAGCGGGCTGATTTTTGCGCTTTCGCCTAACCGTTAGCCCTGTGGTCATGCCATTAAGCAAAATAGGTAGCTTCGTGAGTTCGTGTGGGTAGGTGGTTGCGTCACCGCCCCGATAGGGCGGGCCTCACCGCCGGGGCGGTGAGGCAGGAGTGTACACGGATCGGTGGAAATGG
>ERZ772921.280-NODE-280-length-31788-cov-5.321463_pt1 | contig 31788 bp, 19 predicted proteins | sample MGYA00512117_ERZ772921 | MGnify/ENA primary metagenome ERZ772921 (study PRJEB29015, sample SAMEA2737944) | human oral metagenome | biome: human oral; feature: human-associated habitat; material: dental | place: China | collected 2150 ...
TAAACAGGACATTTTTATTTGGGGTATAATAGGACTTTATCATATATGGCTTATATTGTCAGACACATTATAAATCCGATACTTGACAAATGTTGCCTGTATGCTATACTAAGATGGTATGCCTACAGGCATATTTAAGCTGCTTACACAGCAACCTAAGAATTTATACAATCTAAAAGGAGGTAAAAAAGAATGCCAACATTTAACCAATTAGTTAGAAAAGGCAGAGAGGTTTCAGTGAAGAAATCTACAGCACCGGCTCTTCAAAAGGGATTCAACTCTCTTCATAAGAAGGCTACAGATACATCTTCTCCTCAAAAAAGAGGCGTGTGTACAGCTGTTAAGACCGCTACACCTAAGAAGCCTAACTCAGCACTTCGTAAGATTGCCAGAGTTCGTCTGTCTAACGGTATGGAAGTAACAAGCTATATCCCGGGTGAGGGACATAACTTACAGGAGCATAGCGTGGTACTTATCCGTGGAGGAAGAGTAAAGGACTTACCGGGTACAAGATATCATATAGTTCGTGGTACACTTGATACTGCAGGTGTTGCAAACAGGAAGCAGGCTCGTTCCAAGTACGGAGCAAAGAGACCTAAAGATAAGAAATAATTAGACCCCAAGGTAGTGCTGGATTGTATATAATCTGTGGGTTGCAGATGAAATATATAAGTAGCACGACGCATATGAGAAACATATGAGTACCGAAGATCTAATGCCATATTAATGCGTACAAGCATTAAGACTTAATTAAGGAGGGAAGAAACGTGCCACGTAAGGGACATATACAGAAAAGAGATGTGCTTGCAGATCCTTTATACAACAACAAGATAGTTACCAAGCTTGTAAACAACATTATGTTGGACGGTAAAAAGGGTGTAGCGCAAAAGATCGTATACGGAGCATTCGAAAGAATAGCTGAAAAGACCGGCAAAGATGCTGTAGAAGTGTTTGAAGAAGCTATGAACAACATCATGCCGGTGCTTGAAGTAAAAGCAAAGAGAATAGGTGGAGCAACATATCAGGTACCTATAGAAGTAAAACCTGAGAGAAGACAGGCACTTGCTCTTAGATGGCTTACTCTTTTTTCTCGTAAGAGAGGAGAGAAGACACAGGAGGAAAGACTTGCCAACGAATTAATGGATGCAGCTAACAACACAGGTGCAGCTGTTAAGAGAAAAGAAGAAATGCATAGAATGGCAGAGGCTAATAAGGCATTTGCACATTATAGATTCTAAGAGAGGGGCAATACATTGGCTGGAAGAGAATATCCTCTTGAGAGGACCAGAAATATAGGAATCATGGCTCATATAGATGCCGGTAAGACCACACTTACAGAGCGTATCCTATATTATACCGGAGTTAATTATAAAATAGGTGATACACATGAAGGAACTGCAACCATGGACTGGATGGAGCAGGAGCAGGAAAGAGGTATCACAATAACTTCAGCCGCGACTACTTGCCACTGGACTTTACAAGAGTTCACTAAGCTTAAGCCGGGCGCGCTGGAGAATCGTATCAATATCATAGACACACCTGGACACGTTGACTTTACAGTTGAGGTTGAAAGATCACTTCGTGTACTTGACGGTGCGGTAGGTGTATTCTGTGCAAAGGGTGGTGTAGAGCCACAGTCTGAAAACGTTTGGAGACAGGCAGACACATATAATGTACCTCGTATGGCATTTATAAACAAGATGGACATACTTGGTGCCAACTTCTACGGAGCAGTTGATCAAATCCGTACCCGTCTCGGTAAGAACACCATTATAATGACTATTCCTATAGGTAAGGAAGACGAGTTTAAAGGTGTAATAGACCTTATGGAAATGAAGGCATATATTTACCATGACGACAAGGGTGAGAACATTACAGTAGAAGATATACCGGCAGATTACAAAGATGATGCTGAACTTTATCGTTCAGAAATGATGGAAAAGATTTGTGAGCTTGATGATGAGCTTATGATGGAATACCTTGAGGGTAATGAGCCTTCAGTAGAGGAACTTAAAAAAGTACTCAGAAAGGCAACTTGCGATTGCAAGGCAATACCGGTACTTTGCGGTTCTGCATACCGTAACAGAGGTGTACAAAAGTTACTTGATGCTATTATCGAGTATATGCCTTCACCTGTAGATATACCTGCTATAAAGGGTGTGGATCTTGACGGCAATGAAATAGAAAGACATTCTTCCGATGAAGAGCCTTTCTCAGCTTTGGCATTTAAGATAATGACAGACCCGTTCGTAGGAAAGCTTGCATTCTTTAGAGTATATTCAGGAACCATTAATTCAGGTTCATATGTACTTAATGCAACTAAGGGTAAGAAAGAGCGTGTTGGTCGTATTTTACAGATGCACGCAAACAAGAGACAGGAAATTGAAAAAGTTTACTCAGGAGATATTGCGGCAGCAGTAGGATTTAAGACCACTACTACCGGAGATACGCTTTGTGATGAGCAGCATCCTGTAATACTTGAGTCTATGGAATTCCCTGAGCCTGTTATAGACATAGCTATAGAGCCTAAGACTAAGGCAGGACAGACCAAGATGATAGATGCACTGCAAAAACTTGCAGAAGAAGATCCTACTTTCAGGGCAAAGACCAATCCGGAAACAGGACAGACCATCATCTCAGGTATGGGTGAGCTTCACCTTGAGATCATCGTAGACAGACTTTTAAGAGAGTTTAATGTTGAGGCAAATGTAGGTGCACCTCAGGTTGCATATAAAGAGACATTTACCAAGACAGTTGAAGTTGACAGTAAGTACGCTAAACAGTCAGGTGGACGTGGACAGTACGGACACTGTAAGGTTAGATTCGAGCCTATGGATGCCAATGCGGAGCAGGTATTTAAGTTCGAGTCAAGCGTTGTCGGCGGTGCTATTCCTAAGGAATACATACCGGCAGTCGGAGAGGGTATCGAAGAAGCTGCTAAGGCAGGTATATTGGGAGGCTTCCCTGTACTCGGTATTTATGCCAATGTATTTGACGGTTCATACCACGAAGTCGACTCATCAGAGATGGCTTTCCATATCGCAGGTTCACTTGCATTCAAGGATGCTATGGCTAAGGCGGGAGCCGTACTTTTAGAGCCTATCATGAAGGTTGAAGTAACTATGCCGGAAGAGTACATGGGAGATGTTATCGGAGATATCAACTCAAGGCGTGGACGTATAGAGGGTATGGAAGATATCGGCGGCGGTAAGCAGATCAATGCATTCGTTCCGCTTTCAGAGATGTTCGGATATGCTACAGACCTTCGTTCAAAGACACAGGGTCGTGGAAACTACTCAATGTTCTTTGAGAAATATGAGCAGGTTCCAAAGTCTGTTCAAGAAAAGATAGTAGCTGAAAGAAAGGGTAAATAATACCTTTTATAATCAGAAAAATAGCTATGATTTAAACTTTAATAGATTATTGCTAATAAGATATATTTATTATATAATGAATTTTAACTATAAAATTTAGATGTGCAAGGCACATATTTAAGGAGGATTTTTGAAATGGCAAAAGCAAAATTTGATAGAAACAAGCCTCATGCTAACATTGGTACTATAGGACACGTTGACCATGGTAAGACAACACTTACAGCTGCTATTACCAAGGTTTTAGCTACAAAGTTACCATCAGATACCAACAAGGTTGTAGATTTCGATAAGATCGACAAGGCTCCGGAAGAGAAGGAGAGAGGTATTACAATTTCAACATCTCACGTTGAGTATGAGACTGCTAACAGACACTATGCACACGTTGACTGTCCGGGACATGCTGACTATGTAAAGAACATGATCACAGGTGCTGCACAGATGGATGGAGCTATCTTGGTTGTTGCTGCAACTGACGGAGTTATGGCACAGACAAGAGAGCATATCCTTCTTTCTCGTCAGGTAGGCGTTCCTTATATCGTAGTATTTATGAACAAGTGCGATATGGTTGATGATGCAGAGCTTTTAGAGCTTGTAGAAATGGAAATCAGAGAGCTTCTTTCAGAGTATGAGTTCCCGGGTGATGACATCCCTGTTATCCAAGGTTCAGCTCTTCAGGCACTTAACGATCCTAACGGACCATGGGCAGACAAGATCATGGAACTTATGGATGCGGTTGACTCATACATTCCAAATCCTGACAGAGATGTTGATAAGCCATTCCTTATGCCTGTAGAGGATGTATTTACAATTACAGGTCGTGGTACAGTTGCTACAGGACGTGTTGAGAGAGGTACATTGGTAATCAACTCAGAAGTTGAGATCTTAGGTATTCATGAGGATGTTAAGAAGACAGTTGTTACAGGTATAGAGATGTTCAGAAAGCTTCTTGATCAGGCTCAGGCAGGTGATAACATCGGAGCACTTCTTCGTGGTGTTCAGAGAACAGAGATCGAGCGTGGACAGGTTCTTGCTAAGCCGGGTACAGTTACCTGCCATAAGAAGTTCACAGCACAGGTTTACGTATTAACTAAGGAAGAAGGTGGTCGTCATACACCATTCTTCAACAACTATCGTCCACAGTTCTACTTCAGAACAACAGACATCACAGGTGTTTGTGAGTTACCGGCAGGAACAGAAATGTGTATGCCCGGTGATAATGTTGAAATGACTATAGAGCTTATTCATCCGGTTGCTTGTGAGCAAGGTCTTCGTTTCGCTATCCGTGAGGGTGGTAGAACAGTAGGTTCAGGAAGAGTTGCTAAGATCATAGAGTAATCTTTTCATTTATATAATTAGAGTTTGCAGATAAAAGGGTTTAGCTTTACCCTTTACAGATAAAAATCAATAGTAATTCAAAATAAAAGGAGGTATAAGTGCGATGATGCATATAAGCTTTTTATCTAAAGCAGTGGTAGTGGAATATAGCTTATATAACACTATTACAGATAAAAATTGGCTTAGTGCATCAAAGCAGAAGCCTCCTTTAGTATTGTCCGATATTAATTAATAAGACGCCTGTTAAGGTATTTTTGGCATGGGATTTGCAAAGCAAGCAGTGTTCTTTATACTGATTTAATGGTATTTAAACTGATTACCGTTTCGTACAAATTACAAAGCAAAAAAATACTTACAGTATTAGTTTAAGTATAAACAGGCGAGCACATTAAAGCAAATGCGTGTTCAATTAATTAGTTTTTAAGAAAGTATCATATTAGATACTTTCTTAATATAGGACGATGCTAAAAATTCAAGAGAATTTAATAAGTCGGTTTAGCTTGTTATATTTAAAACTAAAAGGCTTTCTTAAGAATTTTAATGCTAAAGTTCTTAGGAAAGCTTTTTATATTGCATTTTAACTAATATAGTAAAACATTCTGTAATTGATAGTAGTTATCATAATAATCTTTCCTATAGAACTTAAAAAATAAAATTACAGCTTTGCCGGGCATTCATCGTTGTCAGAAAACTAAAATGTTTAATTTTTATTATAAATTAGTCTAAGATGAAATTCGGCAGTAGTATATAGTATCATTGACATTTAATTAATAGCAGCAATAGTAGAGTAAGTATCAACTTTCTTTATTATGACATATTACAATCTGTTAACAAAGTGCTAATAAGGCTGGATATCAACGATACACTACAGTAGTCTTTATATATAATATACGGCTGAAAACTTGCTTTCATTTGACATATTATATATGTATATTTAAGCCGGCAAAACTGTATAAAATAAAAAAAATAAATAGGAGAAGATTAGGGGATGTTTAAACTAAGAACAAGAGAATTGTGGAATTACTTTACCACCTATGAGAAGTGGTGGTTTTTCACTATTTTATTTTTGGCTGTATTATTTTCTATTTTATTCCCGGAAGAAGACATCAATGGTGTTAAGGGTGGAATAATTGCAACCTTATATTTACTAAATATTTTTCTTAATATTTTATGTGAGCTTCTTATATCAAAACAGTCAAAATGGAATTTTATAGTATCACTCGGAGTTGAGCTTACGGAAATATTGATTCCTTGGGTTTTAATGTTTAGATTTGCAACCTTGAGTGTTACTTTACTTTTTTGGATACCTATAGACATAATAAGCTTTATCAATTGGCATAAGCATCCGGATAAGAAAGAAGAGGATCTTACAAAGGTAAGAAAACTTTCAGGTTGGGCAGAAGTTGGAGTAATTGCAGCCATTATAGTATGGACTGTAGTGGTAGGTACACTTATGTCAAAAATAAATGTTCAAACCGAGCTTTTTGGCGGAAATAGGAACTTGGAAACATGGGTAAACTATCTTGATGCTTTGGTAAGTGCGGTAGGTATGGCAAACGGAATCTTTATACTGTTGCGTTTGCGTGAGCAATGGATCGCTTGGATACTTGACAGTATAATAGAGGCTATTATAAACATACTCTCAGGTCAGTTTATACTTCTTATCTTAAAAGCCGGATATCTGACCAATTCAATCTACGGTTATATAAAGTGGACTAAATATATAAAAGAGCATAAGGGAGAACAGCCTGATAAAAGTATACTGTAATAGACTGAGTCTTTGCTTATTGGTCTTTAGATAAATCATTATTTATGTAAATCACATCACAGACTTAGTGATATTTTGAAGAAAAAAGATAATAATATAGACTTTTAGAAATTTTAAAGATAAAATACATACAATAGACTTTTTAGAATAGTATTAAAGTACGCTTATTATAGAAAATCATTGGGGGATTTGTAGGGATTTCTATAAAAGTGCATGAAGAGGAGAGGAAAGATGGATGTAAAAAAGAAGGCTAAAGTATTTTATCTAAAAAAACAACTCAGTATTATGCTGATATCAGTACTGTTATTAACAACAGTACTGCCTCTTAACGCTATAAGCTCAGTAGCGGAAAGCGAAAGCATAAGCAGTACGGAAAGTATTACAGCTCAAAATCAACAGGCTACTCCTTCCAATGGTAGCGAAAGTTTTGAAGAAGAGTGGAAGTCGGAGGACTTTACCTATGATGAGATTACGGAAAAGCTTATATCAACTAACAGTTATTATGCAATTACCGGATTTTCTGAAAAAGGTAAGGCAAAAATTCTTAAGAACAAGGCTCTTGTTATACCTGCAACTGTAGAAGTTATGGAAAAGGGCAATAAGGTAGAAAAGCGTATAACCGGAATAGGTAAGGACTCATTTGCTAAAAAAGATATAGAATCCCTTACTATAAATATACCTGAAGGATATAAAGAATACATCATAGCTGACGGAGCCTTTGAGAACAATAAACTGACTGAGATCAACATACCTTTTGGAGTAAAATTCATAGAATCATACGCCTTTAGGGACAATGAGTTGGAAAGTCTTTACCTTCCCGAGACAGTTGTAAAGGTGGGAAATAACAGTTTTACCAATAATAAAATAAGCAGCTTAACAGTGTCTGACAGGGTGGAAAAGTTCCAATTCGACTCGTTCAGCTTTGCAAACAATAAGCTGACAGAAGTACATCTGCCCTATAGTATATTTAAGCTGCTTAAAAATGTATTTATAAATAATACAGGCTACCAAGATGGAAAAGTATTGTTGTATACAAGAAATAAAAAACATCTTGAAACCTCTACCTACATACAGCCGCATAGTGATTATCATGAGTTTAGGCTTATGGGTGAAGAAGTAAATCGTGAAAATTTATATAAACTGATAAAGACTGCCGCAGCTCTTGAGTTAAGTGATTATACACAGGAAAGCAGAGATGCTTTGATAGAAAAACTTAATGCTGCACAAGTTGTCTTTGCCGGTGAAGCTGCTACACAGGATGATATAAATGTAGCCGAAGTTAACCTAAAGCAGGCAATAGAGGCACTGGTGCCGGAAGGTGTCAATAAAAGAAAGCTTAATGAAAATATCAAAAGGATAGAAGAAAGAAATCTAAGTGCTCTTTTATATACCGCAGAAAGTTATGCGGCACTGACCTCGGCACTTAATGAGGCAAAAAGCGTATTTGCGGATGCATCTGTAAGTCAGGAGGAAGTTAACCTTGCACTTAGTGCGCTTCTAAACAGTGAAAATGCTCTTACCATAAGGGAAGAGGCAAAATACAAGTTGGAAGATTTTACCTTTGAGGGAAGTAAGATAACAGGATTTAGTGCAAGCGGAAAGGATAAGTTTGAGTATAATAAGGACTTACTTATACCTGAAACAAATGCAGATGGAGAAGCAATTACCGAAATAGCCGACTCGGCATTTGAGAATACTAAAAGCGATTATATAATAAGGACTGATACAGGTTACTCTCCAAGCGGTCTTGACAGTGTAGTTATACCTGAGACTGTAAAGAGAATAGGAGCCAAGGCATTCAAATATAACAAGATAAAAGAAGTAAAACTGCCTGACGGACTTGAATACATAGGTTCTTTGGCGTTTAACGGAAACCAGCTTACAGGTATAGAAATACCCGACTCGGTAACTGATATGGGAGAGGGTGTATTTTCATTAAATAGAATAGCCCATGCGAAGCTTTCAAACGGAATGGAAAAAATCGCACCGGGAATATTTGCAAGAAATATAACTCTTGGGCATATAGATATACCTCAGGGAACTAAGGTGATAGGCAAGTCGGCATTTTCAGGTTGTCCGATAAGAGAAATAAACATACCTGAGGGAGTGGAAAGAATAGAAGAAACGGCATTTTTATCACACAGAATAGAAACACTGTATCTTCCGCCCTCAGTAAGGATCGTAGAAAAACAGGCTTTTGCCTCAAATAAAAAATTCAGATACTTAAAGTACATAAAGTTGTCTGAGGGAATAGAAGAAATCGGATCCAATGCTTTTAAGAGCGGGCTTGTGGAAGAGGTAGACATACCCTTAAGCCTTAAAAAGCTTGCAAAGGATGCCTTTAATGATAACTTCAATTCTGAAAAAGATGTAATAAAAACCAAGGTTTATAGCGTAAGTAACGAGCAAATAGAGCTTCTTAAGAATAAGGCAAATAAGCATGAGCTTATATTAAAGACTATAGACCTTACAAAGCTTGAAAATCTCATAGACAGTGCGAATAACTTAAAAAATTCATATAAATATCAGAATGCTGCCGAGGAGAAAAAGGTTGACTTTGACAAGGCTTTGCTTGAAGCTTTAAAAGTTAAAGACGAGCCTATAAGTCAGAGCAATGTAAATAATCATGTGGACAGTCTCCAAAGATGTATAGATAATTTAGACGGAAGCTTAGCTAAGGAGGATAAGGGTAAAGAAGAAGGAAAGCCCGACGATCAGGTTAAGGAGCCGGATAAAAAAGAGGAGGGCAGTAAACAGGATAATAAGCAGGATGCCAAAGCCGATGACAAGCAGGGCAGTAAGGTAGATGACAATAAGACTGCAGATGGTAATAAAACTGCAAATGATAATAAAATTGTAGATGATAAAAAGATTGCATATGATAATAAGAACACAGATAATAATAATCAAAATACTGATAATTCCAATAAGAAAGATGATAATAAGCAGGGCAATAATAACACTTTAAATAACAGTCAAAACAATAACCAAAATACTGACCAAAATCAAAGTAATAAAGCTTATCAAAGTTACAGTTACAGTAGTTCAGGTTCCGGCAGCTCAGGTTCTTTCGGAGGTTCAAGTAAAGTCATGAAGAGCGTAAAAAAGAAGGAAAAAGAAGGCAGTTGGCAGCGTGATGCAAAGGGTTGGTGGTACAAGCATAAGAATAGTTCATATTCAAAGTCAAGTTGGGAGCTTATAGACGGTAAATGGTATTATTTTAATGAGGAAGGCTATATGTTTAGCGGATGGCTTATTAAAGATGGAGTATGGTATTATCTTGCAACTTTTGGCGAAATCGAAGGATCTATGCTTAAGGGCTGGCAAAGTATAAATTCAAAATGGTATTACTTTAATGAAAGCGGAGCCATGCTTTTAAACACAAGTGTTTCAGGCTATAGGCTTGGAGCGGATGGAGCTTATATAGAGTAGCTCTGCTACAGATTTTCTTATATGGAAAATCCTGTGGTAATTAGTGTTGCATCTATCTTATATAGGGAATTCTATCATAGGTACTTCTATCATAAGTACTGATATGTTTAATCGGTGCTATAATAGTCGTTACAGTTCAGGTAGGTCATTCATCTTCGTCAAAAAAATAAAAATGTTTAACTTTTATCTATAAATTAGACGAAGATGAGTTGCGGCAGTAGCCTGATAGATATATATGTGTAATATACACCTGAAAGCAAGTTTTCATTTGGTATATTATACATACATATCTAAACTACCCGAACTGTAACTGATAGTCCCGGCACAAATTTTTTATTCTATAAAATAATAATGAATTTATCATCTTGATATGCTATACTTATAAAGTAAATCAACTGATAATTTTAGAAAGGAGTTTTATGGTTGGAGAAGTAAAAAATGCTGCAGGTCTTGTATTTGCTAAAGATAAATTTAATCTTGTAAAGAAGGCAGGGGTTAAGGGAGATTTAATTCCAAAGCACAACCATGCGGAAGCATATATAATATTTACTGTGGTAAAGGGAGCGGTAAGGGTATTTCTTAATGACGAAGAGATACATGATTTAACACCGGGAGATATACTGTATTTTGATGGTGATAATTATATAAATGTAGAGTTTCTGGAAGACGGAGAATTCTTTGTAACCCTTATTAACAAATAAACTTAAGCAAAAAGGCTATCAAACAGTGTAATTGCTGTTTGACAGCCTTTTACTTTATATTTAATGGAGTTTCATACTCTTTTCTATTCCTAAAGCTTTATTTATGGTGTAATTATAGCTGATAGGTTCATCTGTATCAAAAGAATAATACCTCATGATACTTTCTGCAGAAGAATGGAGCTTTTCTTTAAGCTCTTTATCGGAACTTTCTTTCCAAGCCTTGTAAATAATAGGCATTGCAGCCATATCACTTTCCTTAAGATCATATATATCATAGTGTGGCAGATTACCGTTCATATAGGCATTAAGATTATACTTGGCAACTACTGCGTCTATATTGGCAAGGCAAAGAAGTACAAAAAGTATATTTCCTGCATAGAAACTTAATTTGGTAACAGGAAAGTTCTTCTTAAATTCTCCCATTATGATAAAGGCAAATACAAAACATAAGAAAATCATAAATACACTTGGAATTATGCGCAGTGTTGTAAGCCCATAAGTGCTTATATACAGATACATCTTGGCAAAGGCAACAGATATAAGTACCAATGTTAATATTGAATTTAGGAGTATATGAATACGCATATACCTATTATTTTCATTTTTAACCGATAAAATCTTAGCTACCACAATAAATACTATATTGATCAAGGCAACAGTCAGAAGTTCAAAAAATCCTCTTCTTGCATAGTCTGAATAAGTAAAATCAGCCGGCAAAGAACCGCCTAAAATATCTATAAAATATATAGCCTGTATTCCTATAAAAAGAATATAAAAGCAGCAAATAACTGCATTAACGGTGTATAAACTAAGTCTTGGTATGGAAGCGGCATTATCCATAGTTTTATTAAACTTATCTATATTAAAGGACTTTGAATTATCCTCTATGGAGCTTCCGTAGATAAGTGCGTACAGGTAGGTTGCCATAGGTAGTGACCATATAAGAGTTCCGATATTTTTAGGAACACTGATATCGAGGTTGAATAAATTGTCAAAAATATTTTTAAAAGTAGCATCTGCACTTGAAAGCAGGAAAATGACGATCATTATAAACGGAGTGCCAATCAAAAGTCCGAGAAAAATATGCAAAAAGTACTTAGTCTTTTTATTTGAAGCACTTTTTACCCTCTTTGAAAACATACAAATCCAAAACGCAGTAGCATTATGTATAGGAATAAATACAAGTGCATTGATATAGTCATATAATATAAGTGCTGAAGTTTCACTTTTTATAAGCTTGTTAAATACCGTTACAGGAAGGTAAATAAGCATAAAATTCATAGCCATTTGCATAAATATACTAAGGGAATAGTTATAAAAAACAGTAAAGCTTATGGCTAAAAGTATCATAAGTATCGACAAAATAATACTTTCATTATTGAGCTTAACAGCCTTTAATTTAGCATAGACAAGCACTGAGATAACATAAAGTACTATGTATAAGGTAGCTCCCAAACCTAAAGTTGCTACACCTGTATTTAAGTTATAATATTTTGTGCATAAAAATGCCAGTATAAATACAACGGGCAGAATTATTATATCTACCGTTTCAAACTTATATTTAGGCTCTTTTTTTATCGGAGTATTATTTGAAGTTTCGGACTCCGTATTAACACCGGCGGTGGAAGTACTTGCAGTGTTGTTTGAACCGTCAGTTACATTATTGCCTGCACTTGAGTTTTCAGTGTTGTTTGAACTGTCAGCTACATTATTGCCTGCACTTGCATTTACAGTGTTGTTTGAACCCTCAGTTACATTATTGCCTGCACTTGCGTTTGCAGTATTATTTAAACCCTCAGTTACATTATTGCCTGCACTTGTACTTGCAGTGTTATTTGAACTGTCAGTTATATTATTATCTGAATTTATAGCTGTAGAATTATCTGATAAATTTTCGCTCATGTTAAAAACCTCCTTTAGTTTTCGTCAGGTACATATTCCAGTATATCTGCCACTTGGCAGTTAAGTTCTCTGCATATAGCCTCCAAGGTGGAGAATCGTACCGCCTTGGCTTTATTATTTTTAAGAATGGACAAATTGGCAGCTGTGATACCTATTCGCTCTGCAAGCTCTCCGGCAGACATCTTCCTTTTTGCCATTACCACATCTATATTTACCATAATCATAACTTTTCTCCTTATATGGTATACTCATTTTCTTGCTTTATTTCTATCGCCTCTGTAAACACATTCTTAACTACTCTCAGTATAAGGGCCATAAATGCAGTACCTGTAACGAGTAATACAAAAGGCAGATAGAAAAATGTTAAAATAAAGCATACAAATGAGGCAATAAAACAGCACCACGAAAGCAGTCTAAGGTATTTGACATTTTCTGCTATAAATACTTTGGACTTATGTATGTTACATAAGAGCTTATATAAGAGAAACAAGGCGGTATAGGCAAGTATATCAAGTATGTAAACTGCAATCATACTGAAAATGATATACTTTCCGATAAGTTCTTCCTTGGAAAGAGGAATATAAATGCGCCTTAGGATAATAAATTTTATATCATGGTGTATGTAAATATTAAGCAGTATACCCAGTATGGCAAAAACAAATACACATACCTTGGATAAAGCTATACTTTTATTTTGTGTCCAATTCATCACAACCCCCTACTTTACATATAGATATTTACAAGCTGTAAAAAAATTTATTAATGCTAGGTGCATGATAACACATAATTTGATGTTTGACAACAAAAATATATTGTTATTCGATAAAAAAATATTGAAATTCATTTAAGAATTATTTGTTGAGATGAGTTATAAGATGATATTATTTATTAAAATGTTTTGTCAAATAAAAAAGCCTTCTGTGTACTCGGCAATTATGACAAAGCAGAAGGCTTTTGGTGATTTGTTAGCTAAAGCATTGATTTTTAATATACTAACCCAATTTTGAGTTATATGATTAATTCATTTTAATAAAGTCGGAAGCAGTCATAATCTTAGGAGTATGAAGCCCTGATTCAATATTGCAGAAATAAGAATATTAGTATCAATTAAAACCCTCATCAACTACTCACTTTCTGTCCTTATTTCTTTGACTAAATCCATAACTGCACTATCTGAAGTAAGTCCGGAATTTTCAGCTTCTCCTTCCATTTGTAATTGAAGCATTTGCATAGCGTATACAGCAGAGTTAATAAGTTTTACATTGCCGTTTTCTACAACAAAAGTTACCCTATCTCCACAAGAAACACCAAGAATTTCACGAACATCTTTTGGTATGGTAATTTGACCTTTGGACATAACTTTTGCATTATCAATAAATGTATTTGACCCCATATAAATACCTCCATTTTCATCAAGTAGGATTGATTTGTTCTGTCTTAATCACTCTAAGAGCAGTGTTTGCCACAAGTTGATACTACCTTTACTATAATTGAGTAGGGAGGCTTTAGCCCCATGCTCAATTGTGGGGCGGTGTTTGACATAAGGTGATAAATTCCCTACACCACCACTGAGATAAAATAATATAAAGAGCTATCAAGTACTTTGCTATCCTAACTCAAGCTTAAACACAGTACCGTTTTCCTTATCGCTAAGCACCGATATCCTGCCATGCATACTCTCGACTATAGTCTTGGCAATGGCAAGCCCCAGCCCGTAACCTCCCTCGGTTCTTGCCCTTGATTTATCAGTTCTGTAGAATCTTTCAAATATATGCTTAAGATCCTCCTTATCTATAGGTTCGCCGCTGTTTTGTATAAGAACAAAGGTCTTTTCTTTTACACAATAAGCTTTTAGGTAAACACTGCCTTTTTCGCCGCAGTACTTCATGGCATTGTCAAGCAGTATACTAAGCAGTTGCTTTACATTGCCCTCATGTCCTAAAATTTTCAAATTATCGGCTATATCATAATCAAGCTTTATCCCTTTTTCAAAGGCAAGAGCCTCGAAACTTAACATTCTTGATAAAAGTACCTCACTTAGATCAATTTCAGAAAAGATGAGTTTACTTTGTCTGTCATCACTTCTTGCAAGGAATAAAAGTTCATCTACGAGCTGTTTCATACGGGAGGCTTCTTCCTTGGTATTGTCTATCCATTGGTATTGGGTCTTGATAAGCTCCTCTTTTTTTGAAGCCAGTATATTAAGATTGGCAAGTATAACTGTAATAGGAGTTCTAAGCTCGTGAGAGGCATCACTTACAAATCTGTTTTGCTGCTGCCATGCCTTTTCAACCGGTTTTAGTATCCATGCCGAAAGTATTAAACTTATTACAAAAAATACAAAAAAGCTGAGTATAAAACTTAGCAGGCACAAAACAAATAAATTCCTTATATTGCCGGACTCAAAACTGTTGTCGGCGGCGACTATATAAGTTAAGCCGTCCTCTTTAACAGTTATATAATCAAGATTATAAGAAGATACCTTGCCTCTGCTTTGTTTTAGGGAAGCGATCGTATTTGCCAAATTTTTAATATCATCATCACTAAGCTCCAAATAATTGATTTTGCTGTCTGCTACTAAACCTCCTTCATCAAGCATAATAAAAACACTTGGAAGAAAATGCATAGGCTTATCATCCATGTGCATAAATGAAAAGAAATCCCCCTCTTCTCTATGCTCTTTATCAGGCTTTTCATCATTAGGAAAGCCCATATTCATGTGAAGTTCACGCTCAAGAAAGTTATTTAAATTATTTTTGTAATTAATATAATTAATGACAAATAAACTTCCGATTGCAATGCTTATAGTAGACATTACGCAAAGCATTATAACAAGTATAAATTTTTTTCTGAGTTTAGATATCATGCACTTACCTCAAGTTTATAACCAAGCTTTCTGATGGTGGTAAGAACTACTTTAGAGCCTATAAAACTTAGTTTTTTTCTAAGAAATGATATATAAGCCTCAACATTATTATCTTCGGCATCCGAGTCATCTCCCCAGACTTTGCTGATAAGTATATCCTTACTTACTATAGTTTTTTGGTTACTAAGAAGTATTTTCATAATTTCAAATTCCTTAAAGCTTAGATGTATGTTTTTATCCCTGCATCTAAGCTTTGCATTGGAGATATCAAGGGAGAGATCTTCAAAGGCTAACTCTTCAACTATGACTTCGCCCTGCCTTCTTGATAAAGCCCTGATACGGGCAAGCAGTTCTTCAGGCACAAAGGGTTTGGTCATGTAATCATCGGCACCCTTGTCAAGACCGCTTATCTTATCATGAATTTCATCCTTGGCAGTAAGCATAATAACAGGGGTTTTATTTTTTGCAGCTCTTAACCCTCTGACCACGCTAAATCCGTCTTTTTTGGGCAGCATGACATCAAGTACTATAACATCATAATCACCGTAAAGAGCAAGCTCCAAGCCGTCAGCTCCGTCATAGGCTACATCGGCTTGGTACTTTGCCTCCTTCATGATCTGTGAAAGTGCCTGTGCAAGTCTTTTCTCATCTTCAACTATTAATATTTTCATATATTTCCCCCTTGTAAGGTTCATTTGAGCTTTATTTTTTTGACTCATTGTTTATAGGTCGTTTGCTACATGAAGTCTACCTACTGTATTATAGCTTAATTATTATACATATATAAGCTGAAAATAATCTTAAATCAGAAGGTTTTGTCGGTGTAAAAGAAATTCTACTTAAACTGTTTGCAACGGCTTTTCTACTGTACTTAAAATAATTTATGTTTTAATTTTGCATAATGGTCGGAAATAGTAATTACTACTAAAGAAAAATCAAGCTGAAAATGGCGGTTTGGCAAGCACACAGGTTTTACAAATGTTGCACTATAATACCTAATAATGTATAATTCTATGGAAATACAGCTTATAGACAGAGGTAATAATGGACATAATAAAGACACTTTCCGCAGAACTTAATATAAAAGAATCAAAGCTTGAGGCAACGATACAGCTTATAGACGAGGGCAATACAATTCCCTTCATAGCAAGATATCGTAAGGAGGTTACCGGCTCTTTAGATGATGAAGTTTTAAGAAAGCTTGATGAAAGACTTAGGTACCTTAGAAATCTTGAAGAAAGAAAGGAACAGGTAAGTGAGTCGATAAGAGCACAGGGTATAGAAGATGAGGAATTATATAAGAAAATAGATATGGCTTTAACCTTGGTTGAGGTTGAGGACTTATACAGACCTTATAAACCTAAGAGGATGACAAGAGCCATCATAGCTAAAAATAAAGGGCTTGATCCGCTTGCCAAACTTATATATGAGCAATCCGAAACACTTAACATAGAAGAAGAGGCAAAAAAATACATTTCCGATATCGAAGGGCTTGAGGTGGAAGATGTAGATGCCGCTATAGCCGGAGCACTTGATATAATAGCCGAGCAAATATCTGATGATGCACAGTATAGAAGCCGTATAAGGAAGGATACATTTGAATACGGCTTACTTACCTCGGTGGCAAAGGATGAGGAGGAGTCCTCGGTATATGAGAACTACTATAACTACTCCGAGCTTATTAAGAAATGTGTATCCCACAGGGTTTTGGCAATTAACAGAGGAGAAAAAGAAAAGGTATTAACCGTTAAGATAGAAGCACCCCAAGAAGAAATACTTAAATTTTTGGAAAGTAAGATAATAAAAAATACCAATGAAAAAGCTACAGAACTGCTAAAAGCAGCTATATCGGACAGCTATAAAAGGCTTATAAAAGATTCCATAGAAAGGGAACTCAGATCGGAGCTTGATGAAAAGGCGGAGGAAGAGGCTATAAAGGTATTTTCCAAAAATCTGGAGCAGCTTCTTATGCAGGCACCGATTACCGGCAGGGTGGTACTTGGCTGGGATCCGGCTTTTAGAACAGGTTGTAAGCTTGCAATCGTTGATGAGACCGGAAGAGTTTTGGATACTACCGTAATCTATCCGACAGCTCCGCAAAATAAGGTAAAAGAGTCCAAGGAGATATTAAAAAAGCTGATAGCAAAGTACAATGTAACATTGATTTCAGTGGGAAACGGAACCGCATCCAGAGAGTCTGAAGCTATTATAGCCGAGCTTATAGGAGAGCTTGATAAAAAAGTGGAATATGTGATAGTAAATGAAGCCGGAGCCAGCGTATATTCCGCAAGTAAGCTTGCAACAGAGGAGTTTCCGAACTTTGATGTAGGACAAAGAAGTGCCGCATCAATAGCAAGAAGACTGCAAGATCCCTTGGCTGAGCTTGTAAAAATAGATCCTAAATCCATAGGAGTCGGTCAATACCAACATGATATGAACCAAAAACATTTGAGTGAGAGTTTATCCACCGTAGTTGAGGACTGTGTTAATAAAGTAGGTGTAGACCTTAACACCGCCTCCGCCTCCTTGCTTGAATACATTTCCGGCATAAGTAAGACCGTTGCCAAGAATATAGTACTCTATAGGGAGGAAAACGGAAGTTTTAAGAACAGAAAAGAGCTTTTAAAAGTGCCGAAACTCGGTCCTAAAGCTTATGAACAGTGTGCCGGATTTTTAAGAATCTACTCGGGTGATGAAAGTCTTGATATTACCGGTGTGCATCCGGAGTCCTATAAGGCGGCAAAACAGCTTATAGAATTACTTAACTTTGACATAGCCGATATATCAAGCGGAGGTATAAAAAATATACAAAGTAAGGTTGAAGATTATAAGAGCCTTTCTGAGGAAATAGGAGTCGGGGAGCCTACCTTAAGGGATATAGTAAAAGAGCTTGAAAAGCCGGCAAGAGACCCCAGAGACGAGATGCCCAAACCTATACTAAGAACCGATGTTCTTGATATAAATGATATCAAAGAAGGTATGATATTAAAGGGTACAGTGAGAAATGTCATAGACTTCGGAGTATTTGTGGATATAGGCGTACATCAAGACGGTCTGGTACATATTTCACAGCTTAGCAAGGCTTATATCAAGCATCCGCTTGATGTGGTTTCAGTAGGAGATATAGTAGAAGTTAAGGTACTTAGCGTGGATACTAAAAAGAACAGAATAGCGCTAAGTATGATATTATAGGGGAGAAGATGGCAAAGAATACAGATATAAAAGCAGTACAGGTTGAGGGTGATAAAAGTTTCAGCTTTGATATAGAGCTTAAGGCGAATGATTTATGGACATTTTATATGTATAATGCAAATAGAGGCTATAGGCTTTTATTTAATATAATTTTTACAATAGGCTGCCTTATATACCTTGTGTATTACTGGAAGGAGCTTGATAATTCAAAAAAGTTTATATTAATATTTTTCTCGCTTATGTTTACCGTGATACAGCCTCTACTGTTATATAGAAAGGCTATTTTACAGGCTAAAACCGACAACATGAAGGCAGGCTTTAACTTAAAGCTTTCCGAATCGGGAATAGATGTAAGCAAGGACGATCAAAAACTGCATTTAGATTGGGAACATATTTTCAGAAGTATGATAAGAAGGTATATGATAGTACTTTATACGGACAATATCAGGGGATACCTTATACCGGCAAGATGTTTTAGTGATAAAAGAAATGAAGTTAATGCATTAATCAAAGAAAAAACTAAGGTAATAAGGTTTTAAATATGGCAAATACTATTATCAAAGAAGTTTACAGCAAAGAAGAAACCTATAACTTCGCCCTTGAACTTGGGGAAAAAGTAAAAGCACCCTGTCTTATATGCTTAGACGGAGATCTGGGTGCAGGAAAGACAGTATTTGCCAAGGGACTGGCTAAGGGACTTGGTGTAGAAGATGATATAGTAAGCCCTACTTTTGTATTATTCAATGTATATGAGAAGGGCAGGCTTCCCCTTTATCACTTTGATGTATATAGGATAGAAGAGCCTGAAGAAATGTATGAAATAGGTTATGAGGAATACTTTTTCTCTACCGGTGTATGCCTTGTAGAGTGGGCAAGCCTTATAGAGGAACTTATACCAAATGAGGCGGCGCATATACTCATAGAAAAAGAACCCGAAAAAGGAGAGGATTATAGAAGAATTGTAATAAAAGGATTGCTATAAAAGGATTTTATACTTGCATTAGCAGTTTAAATACCAACAGATGAGTATAGTGATATGGTTCTTAAGTTTATAACACTATACCTTTGAGTTTAGGGAGGCATGGTTCTTTGGTTTGGTATTTTCCTGATTTCATACATCAAAACCTTTAGCGTAGCCGCACTATGCTAAAGGTTTTGATATACACACTCAGAAAAATATTTATCGTTTTTGGTATACTTATTTTGCGAACGATGCACTAGGAAGGCTTAAAGGTTTTGCACTTTGCTTTAAACGAGAAAAAGTAGCCCTAAGACTACTTATTCCCTGTTAGAGTGATATAGGAGTGCATAATGCACGTGTGTAACTCGGTTTCCCTTGTTACTACTAAATAATAACATATATAGGCTTATATTTCAAGCCTTAAATTATATTTTTTGCAAAGATTTTGTATGAATTAGAAAAGCCCAAAGTCCGAGGCTTTTATGCCAAAGACTTTGGGCTATATAGAAGCTTAATATCTAAGCTTTTATATATTTATTTCTATATTACTGTATCCACACACCGTCGGCATTAACTTTATATCCGTCAGGTGTAGTTGTGTTTACATATAATGAACCGTATGGATGCTTGTTATCTCTGTTTACTGTAAAGTAATACCACTTGCCTCCGATATTTTGCCAGCCGACTACCATAGCTCCGCTACCGTCAAGGTAGTACCACTTGCCGTCTGTATTATCGAAGAACCATCCCTCGAGCATCTCACCGAAGAAACCGTCATGAACTGTTGAGAGGTGATACCACTTACCGCCGTCTACTATCCATCCGCTGTTCATAACACCGTCAGAATTAAAGTTATACCACTTGGTCTTGGTCAAACCTTCAAAGGTATATGAAAGTCTTGCCCAACCTACTACCTTGCCGCCTGAAGTTAAGTTGAAGTTCCAGATATGTCTCTGGGCATCAACTAACTGCCAACTTCCGTCAGTTCCGACTCTTATGCTCTTGCCGCTGCTTACGGTTCTGGAGCCGCCTCCTGAGCTGCCGCCTGTACCGCCGCCGCCTCCACGGTTTGGAGAGCTGCCGCCTAAGAGTTCAAGAAGTTTTTCTCTAAGCTTGTCATAAGCTGCCTGAAGTTCAGCTGTAGTAGCCTTTCTTGGGCTTGTCTGATTAAGTATTGCATTAGCCTCATCTATAGCAGCCTGTACCGCAGCCTGAGTTACAGGATTGGTTATAGTGCCGAGGATTACTCTTGCTTCCGCTATACCCTTGGTTAAGTAGGTAGCTGCGTTATTTCTGGCTTTCTTGTCATGGTCAAAGTAAATATATACTATGCCGGGACCTGTTACCAAACTACGCTCATCGTATGGCTCATACTCCGTCTTTGAAGAAGATAAGCCTCTATAAGTCCATGTAATACCGTTGGCGTCTATATCCGGTAAGTTCTTCTCTCTCTCAACTTCTGCCGCATATCTGTCAGCATAGTCGAAAAGTGAGCGTCCTCTTCTTACGAATATTGATACACTGAAGTTATCTTCCCTTGTACTCTTTACTCTTACATTGTAAGAAGGATGTTCAATATATCCGAAGGTATATACTGCGCCGTTGGTTACATCTGTCTGGAATGAACCTGTGTAAGTATCTGAAGTCCAGTCAGTCTCGTATTGCCCTGACATTCTTGTAGCATTGGATGCTGATGCCACTGACTCGTAGAGTCTGTACTCACGACTTCCCTGAGTTAAGCTTCCTGTAGTAAATGTAGCCTTCAATGCATCTACACTTCCTGCGTATGGCTCCCATGCCATACTTACTGTATTCCAAACTTCAACAATAACTCTTGCCTGCCATAAACCTGTGTATGGTATATCATCTTCCTGAGACTGTATAAAGTCTTTGATATCTGAAGGTACATTGGTATCTCTTACTATACGAAGTCTGTATGTACCCGGAACATCTATATCAGGAACTCCGACAGCAATATTATCTCTGGTTGCTGAACCTTCGTAAACTACAGGGTTTGTAGTTGTACCTGTAGGAGGTGTGCTTGAATCCCAAGCCACTCCGGCAGCTGTATAAAGTGCCTGTATGGTTACATCGTTGTTCGGCATCTGGAATGTTATAGAGTTTCCTGCAGCCGGTGCAGGTATACCTGCTACGATAAAGCTTCCTGTAAATAACTTAGTTCCGTTTAATGTAGGAACTGTAATTTCCACTAAAGTATCCGGTAATATACCGTTAAGATCTCCGGCACTCTTTGTAAGTCCGCCTATCTTTATAACACTTGCGGATACTCCCGCAGGTAACAGTAAGTTAACATTACGAGGAAGTATTACAGGTGTTAAAATTCCTGTATTAACAGGTGTACCGTTAGTGTCAGGAGGCGCTGTAAGAGTATCTCCCGTTCTTCTTGGTACTACTATATATGTTGCATTAGGATCAAGGTCTTCAAATACTACCTTGCCTGAAGTTGGTGAAACATAAGGTGATACTTCATTACCTGCAGCATCCACCAACTTATACTCTGTATCAGGTGATACAGGAGTTACAGTTATGGTTCTTCTTCCCGGGAAGTTAGGATCTTCTCCTACTGCCGGAGCATTAGCTGTAGCAGGTACTATAGTTGTAGCACTTCCCGGTGATATGTTTGAAGGATCTGTAGGTAATGGAGATCCTACATTTATACCCGGTGTGTTAGGCTGAACTGTATGTACTATATATGGGTATCCCGGATTGATGCCCGGTCCCTTTATCTTACCTGCAGGTAAGAGTGATGAACCGGCAACCTTAAGTACTACATTGCCGTTTGCATCTGTTACTACATAATCAAGCGCACTGTCTACAGGAGTTGTAGAAGTATCTATATTAACTGACGGCTCTCCGCTTACAGGATCAACCGCACCTGTTACATTAGGTGTATGCAGAGTTCCTGAGGTTGAGCTTACAGCGTATGCTGTATATGTACCGCCGTTAACTACAGTTGATGTAGCTGTCATCTCCTGGTTGTTTGAGTCAAACCACTTAATTACCTTTCCTGTAACAGAAGGACTAAGTGAAACATTAGCAATATTGTCAGCTATATCCTGAATATTCCATGTCAATGGTCTTGGATTACCGCCGGCTCTGTTTACGAGCTGTAAAGAGGTACTTATACCGTCATCTTGTATAGCAGTATCTCCGATTGCAAAGTTGATTGTTGACCACTGATCCGGGTCTACAGCAAACTTAGCCTTAAACTTAACTATAGAAGCTGCCATGTCTATAGCTGTAAAAGTGGTTGGCAGTGTTATATCTTGGAATCCTGCCGGTGTTGAACCGTCATTCTTATCAAGCTGCCATCCTGTAAACTTATATCCGTCATCAGCCTTCGGTGTAGGAAGCTGTGCTGCGGTTAAGCTTACATCATAGGTATTTAAAACAGCATTCTTGTTCTGCTTTACAAAGGTTACAGCGTGTGCCGGATTTGAACTCGGATCAAAAGGAGCACCGCCCACTTCAAGGTCTCCACCGAGATCTGTTGCAAAGTTGGTCTGAACAAGGTTTGCAGCATCAGGTGTATAGGTAACAACTATTTCTGCTGAACCGTTAGGTGCCGCACCTGTATTAACAGTATAGAACTGACTTGTTGTTGACCAGCCTGTAGTTGGCAGGGTAGAGAAGTTGGCATTGCTATACTGTGTAGCATCCGCTGCTGATACTGCAGGCGCCGGACTTGTAGTATATCCGTCTATAAAAGGTGCATATACAGTATAGTTCTCTCCTGACGGAGGAGCCGGTGTTACAACCTTGTATACAAGTCTTGAACCTGTACTTGGACTTGTAACAAGTGCAGGCTGTGTAGCAGTTGAAGCATTAACATTTGCTGCCATATTACCTGCAGCGGTTACCTTGGCTGCTACCTGATCTGTAAGGTCAAGACCGTTGGTATCCTCATATCTTACAGATAAGGTCATATAGTAATTAGGGTTAGGAACATAGTTATAAGTTACTGTCATACCCTGGTTGATCATCTTACCTGTAAGCAAACCGTTAGCAGGATTAGGATCTGTATCTCCGCTAGGTAAAGCCGGAAGTACATTAGCCTGAATCTGATCGGCAGCATTAGGTGCATCATTAGGTCCGAGCAAGCTGCTGTTAGGAGTAAAGGCTGCACCGCTTGCATTGGTTATTACAACCGGGTTTGTAGGAGCAAGACGATATCTTGATGAAGGTTCTCCGGGTTGAGCCTCTATAAGTGTATGATCGGGCATAACCTTATCAGCAATATTTGCGAGGTTTTCACCTACTGCAAACTCTCTTAAGGTTCTGTCGGTAACAGGAGCACCGTTAAGATTGTGTATAACCTTAATTCCGAACTTCTGTGCCGGGTCAACCGCATACTTGAAATTAATCACAACCGGTTGGTTGATCATAGTTCCGTTTACCTGATCACCTGTAACCTTAAAGTTGGTTCCGGTATCTCCGGGAAATAAATTCACACCATTAGTTGTATTAGTACCTCCTACCTCAGAGGTAGTGCTTGCTGCATCAAGTTTAAATCCGGGGATATTCTTTGCAGCCGCCTGCACAACTCTAAGTACCGGATAGCTTGCCGTTACTGTAGCAGGAGCTGTAGTTGCACCGTTGATCTCAGCCGGAGCTACCGTACCCGCTACTGCAGGAGCATGTGTTTCCTTGTAATTAAATAATGTTCCGTCACTTTCCAGCAATGCTATATACTTGTTATCTCCATAAGGATATACTTGCTCATCCAGGTAATTTACCTTGCTGTTATTGTAAACGCCGGTCTTGTTTCTATACCAACCGCTTATTTTATATCCGTTAAGATCAAAGCTTCTTGCATTAAAAGTTGCATGATTACCTGAATTGTTAAATGCACTTCCGTTCCAGAAAGGCATATAGATTGCATCTTCTGTAGGTCCCGGAGTACCAGGAGGTGGTGTAGTAATAGGACTGGCATAAAACGTCCCTGCTGCAGGTGCTCCTTTATTTATTGCTGAACCACCTGTTCCATTTATTGTAATATTCTGTACTGTACCTACTGAAGGGTTCAGTTCTTTAAAATCAAAAGTTATGTTACCTGCAGCATGTGCCGGCGTAGCCGGTGCTGCCATGGTAAAAACCATGGCAGCAGAAAGAATGACTGCAAGCTTCTTTCTAATATTTGTTTTTCTCATTTGCTCTCCTTTTCACTCTAGCGTAACCACTCGCCGTCATGGTTTACATGGTAACCATCAGGAGTAACTTCGCTTACATAAAGTGATCCATAAGGGCGTCCGTCGTTGCCGACACTGAAGTAGTACCATTTCTCGCCTATCATGTGCCAGCCGACATACATCTCACCCACTACAGGGTCAAGATAATACCACTTACCGTTTTGGTTAAGCCATCCGGTCACCATAGTTCCGTTTGACTTGCCGGCTTTTTCTGACATATAGTACCACTTACCGGTTCTCTCATCCTTATACCATCCGGTTACAAGGCTTGATTGATGATCAAATCTGTACCAGTCGGTTACAAGACGGTTTTGATCACTGACATACTGTATCTTAGCCCACTTGTTGTTAAGAGGTAAGCCTCCTTGCAGTACGAATGACCATCTGCCTGTTACAGGGTTTATCTGCCAGTCACCGTCAACTCCGAGAGTGAAGGTTATCTGCGGATTGCCAACGAAAGCACTGTTTCTTGTACCGAAACCTCTTCCGCCGGAGCCTGAACCGCCGCCGCCACCGCCTACACGGTCGCCTAATTGATTCTTTCTTTGGCTGATAAGTCTGTTCATCTCATCAATAATTGCTCTTAAGGCATTGATTGCATCTCTAAGTTCAGGTTCATTAGCCATTCTTAGAGGATCAACTCCGTTTTCAAGTCTTCCTCTCTTCCTGTCAAGAACATTTTGAGCTGCCTTTATAGCCTCCATAAGTCTTTCAACTTCACCGGCCTTAAGATATGGATCTAAGGCAAGGTCGTTGGCATCTCCTATAAGACCGCCAAGTTCACCTCTTAATGTTGAAACTATCTTTCTGTTAGTCTTATAGTAAGCGTAGATAGGCATAGTCTTTGTAACATCCGCATTAGGATCGAAGATCCAAGCTGTTTCAATATCCTTATCCGTATCCACATTATCTATAGACTTCTTAGACCAGTTCTGATAGGTGTAGGTTACACCGTCAACTCCGTCAAAAGGACTTACCAATGTACCCGGATTAGCTCCGTCCGCATAAGTTGTTACTACATTGTAGTCTGTAGCATAAACGCTTGCAGATACATGGTCTTTCTTTCTAACCTTGATCTTTTTGAAGAAGTTTCTGCTTACATCATCAAGATACAGGTGATCCTTTACAGGAGTATTATCTGTAAAGTATAACTTAAATGTCTTGGCATATACCAATACATAAGTATGGTTAATATTGGCATCGAAGCTGAAGAGTCCCGCATTGTCAGCTACAGGCTCAACTATAGCTATCTGTGTTGCTGTAGTAGGTGTTACCGCATTCCATGTTGCATCAGCATTAGGACCGAGATCCCAGATCTCATAGTCAAGCATGTCTACATCCTGACTGTCAAGCTGTACTACAGCCTTCAAGTAAGCATTAGACGGTGATGCATTCTGTACCAGTCTTCCGTTTACATATCTTTCTTCCTTGATATCAAGTGCAAAAGCTGCTGTAAAGGCATCAGGATAATTTGCCCAAAGAGGTGAAGGTGTCTTAACTACATTAACTTCATTAGCATTTGCGCTTCGCTTGTTAAAGACTACTCTATAACGCACATCTGCACCGTTAATATTGATAAGGCTCACATCTGTAGGATTACTTAAATCCTGCTCAAGCTGAGCTATTCCGTTAGGATCGAGTGCAAACTCACCGTCAGCACCGCCTCTTGTAGTTTCTTCTACAGGAGCTATTTTCTCACCTGCCGCATTTAATCTAGGAAGATCGTAAACAGCTCTGAATACTACATTGCTCTTGCTTAACTTGCCTGAGTAATCATTAGAAGTTATTCTGCCGGTTACACCCGGTATTCTTCCGTTCATAATTACCCAGTAAAGGAAAGGATGACCGTTACTGTCTGTAGGATCTGCATGTATGGTAAACTCATCATTCTCATGTATTCTGTCATAAGAAGTTGTATTTACAGCCTCTCCTCTTACAGTTCTTACTTCAACATTAGCACCTATTCCGTTAGTTCTTGTCTCTATGGTGTAGTTTATAGCCTCTACCATATCTCCCGGATTAGCTACTACCTGAACACCTGCATGAATATTTCCAAGAGGTGTCTCTGAAGGATTACCCTTCTTTCTTGCAACTACGGTATAGGTCTCGCCTATATCGAGATTGTCAAATATTACTGTTGCAGGGTTATTACCCTTTGGTGTTACCCATCCGTTGTTAGATCCCGGATACTGTACTACATTACCGTTAGAATCTATAAGTGCGTAGTCTGCATCTGGATCCGCAGGGTTGATTACTATCTGAGCCTTTCCTTCGTTGTTAGGATCCGCTCCGACACCCTTGTTGGTATCTATTGCAGGGATAGTAACAGGCTTTGGTGCTGACAGGTTACTTCCTGCTATAGTACTCTGTGGCTGTCCTACAGTTGCTACTGTATCAGGTCCACCTTCTATAACATTGTAAGTTCTGCCCGGTACAAGATCCTTGAACTGAAGTTCATCTCCTGTAGGCGGTCCCGGAAGTACGGCTACTATTACACCGTCCGGATCTGTTACTACATATTTGTTACCCGGCTGAGTTCCATGAACATGGATCTCACCGCTTCCGTCAAATCCGATATGACCTGTAGCAGTGAATGCTCCCGGATTAAGTCCCCAAGTTGCATTTACCTTGCCGAAGTTAGCCTTGTAAGTACCTGCTACTACAGTATCTGTAGCATTTACTATGCTTCCTGTCGGTGAAGTCCAGCTCTTTAACTCATAGTTAGCTATAGGTGTGGTAGGAGGCACTACTATGTTGCTCCATACCTCATCAAAGTGAAGATGCTGCGGACTGCCTCCCGGTACATTGGTACCTACCGGATTTACAGTTCCAAGTGTTGCATCTGATGTGGTAAAGTCTATATCTACCCACTTACTTGGGTCTTCTACAAGCTTTACATAGATAGTTTGAGTTCCCGGTGTTGCCGGCATATCAAGCTTCATATTATCAGCCAGTGGTATAGTTCCTGCCTGATCCACATACCAGCCTTCTACCATGTGATATGGATCCGGAGTTACTGTAGGAAGTACTCCCTCACTTCTCATAGAGCCGAAGGTCTGAGCACTTTGATTACCTGCCGCTGTTCCGTCATTAAGAAGTACCGGTTTAGCTGATGTAGTAGGTGTTATAGTTGCAGTACCTACTGAGTTGCTGGTCAATGCAAAGTTAATATGCTGCCACTTACTCATATCCTTGCTCAGTCTGTAGTCTGCTATAACAGAGCCTGATAAAGGCATGGTTCCTGTAAGTTCTCCTGTTGCCGGATTAGCACTGAGGCTTCCTGCCGGAGTTATATTAACAGATGATGAAGCATCAAAGAGATATCCGTATAATTCTCCGCCTGACGGAATCGGAAGGCTAACTGATGCTCCCGGAGTCTGACCCTGAGTATCTACATATATATTCTTTGTTATATCATCCTTATCAAGGAATCTTCTTGTTATTACAGATGCTGAGTCTGAGTTATAAATAAACTTAATTGTTACATCCTGGTTAGGCATGTATCCTTGTACCACACCGTTGGTAGCATCAAGGTTTGTAAGTAACGGTGCCTCGAATCCTACTTCATAGTTAGCCGGATTAGCGGTAGCACCTTGTGTTATAACTACATTGCTATAACTGTATCCCGGTATGTTACGCTTTGCAAGATTTATAGACTGTTCAGCCTTTCTTTGAAGTACAGGTACTGTAGCCAGTGTGTTACCGCCGGCATCCTGGTGAAGTACTGTAAGGTTAAACATTCTATTGTTATCTACGGTATACTTATACTGTAAGCTTATACCAAGTGCAGGCATAGCAACTGTATAATGTCCTGTTGTCGGATCTAAGGCTCCCTGTGAGGTCGGAGTTCTGCTTGCTGATGCATACAGATATCCCGGTATATTTACAGGATCCTTAGTTACAGGTGTTGTTACGATATAGTTGTCTGTACTTGTACCGAAGGTAAGCGGTAATGATACATTTGAGTTTCTATGTGCCATAGTAAACGGATATGTACCTGAACCCGGATTCCACTTAGCATAGTATAGTTTAGTTGCTGATGCATGCGGAAGCGGATATGCGGTTAAGGCTGTTCCGCCCGTAACTTCCTCACCTGCGGTGTACTTGCCGTCTCCGTTATTATCTGTAAATGGGAACCAACCGCCAAAGTCAAATCCTGTTCTTGAAACTGTCGGTAATGCTCCGAGTGTAGAAGCTGTAGCACCTGCGTTAACAGGTTCATACTTATCTATAACAGCGCCGCCGTTGTTAGGATCGAACTTATAATTAAGTCCGTCTCTTTGATAGGTAATGGTTATGTTAACATTGCTGTTAGGCATAGTTCCATGTACTTTACCCGGAGTTGCTGAATGCTCATCCTCTACGGTAAGTGCTCCTGCAGGATTAACTACACTTGATTGATATGACCATCCCGCATATGCGGTAAGCGGTTTATCAATAAGTTTACCTGCAGCGGTTCCCGGTTCGTTAACATCTACTATAGTTGATCCCGGGTGCAATGCCGTATTGCCCATAGAGTTACCGTTGGTATCTACATAGTATATATTAAGTGCATAAATTCCCGCATGCACATATACGAATCCCGGAGTCTGCGGTGTACTGGTACTTGGTGTAACAGTATTGGCAGTAGATCCGCCGGCTACGCTGGTACCGTCTTTATCAGCTGTAAAGTTACTTCCTGAGTAAGGAACTATAGTACTGTGTGCAGTATCATAGTTTACAGCCAAGGTACCCATAGTACTTGTAGTAGGAGACTCGTCTACAGAAACTCCTATGCTTGATGCAGTATCAAGCCCCTTGGTATAGTCAACAATGATACGATTGTTGGTTCCAAGTCTTACATTGGCAGCCTTGCCGTCCTTGTTAGTATTGCTACTTATATTAACGACATTTCCTATGTCCATGGTGTCGCCACCTGCAGAGTTCAATACCTGAACTGCTGAACCGTTGTAAGAAGTATTGTTCTGTATTACACCGTTTCTCATCTCAAGCTTAGCAGAGCCTGTAATAGATATAGCACTTGCCTTATTCTCATTGCCTGCTACAGGGTTGATCTTACCACCCTTGATAACTGATTTGGCTCTGGTTCTTACCTCACCGTTAGAAGCTGTAATTAAAGCTTCATTAGCAGGTACATTGTTACCGTCTATAGTAACATCACCTATGGTAAGCTTACCGCCGGCTGCTACATTAAACAAAGCTCCGGTATTGCCCGCAGGTCTTGTAATCACCTTTCTTGGCGCTGAATAAGCAACAGGCTCAGGTATAACAGTCTCATAACCTGTAGGTGCATGAGAAGGTCTTTCAAACTCTGAGGTTGTAAGGGTTACATCCATGCCTGCCGGAATATTGATAGTTGCAGGAATCTCCACATCACTCTGGAGGGCTATATAACCCTTTGTAACACCTACACTCGACATAGCATTGATTGCATCCTGTATGCTCTTATAAGGTCTTGCTATGAAACCGTTGCTGCTTCCTGTAAATGTAGGATCTACATAGTAAACCGCAGTTCTCATTCTTACTGCGAATCTGGCAACCTTGGTCTCATTTGCTGCCATATCCATGCGGGCTGAGAAACTTGCCGCAGAGTCTCCTACATTGGCAAAGGCTTTTTTACCCTTAACGAATACATAAGCCTCGTGACGCACACCTGCAGTATTACTCCAGTGTCCTATCCAGCTTCTAAGCTCACTGGTGTCAGTACTGTCTCTTTTTGTAATACCTACTCCAAGCTCCGGATTACCCGCATGAGTAAGAAGTTTGAAATCGGTAAACTGATACTTATTACCCTCTCCTGTATCTCCGTGAGAAGCGAACATTGTGATACCCTGATCCTTATCGCCATTACCGTCTTGTTCTGTAAGTATTATAGGACAGTCGTCTGATAAGTGCATCATGGTATCAGTTTCGTTACCTATCCAAAACATCATAGAATTGCTAGTAAGGTTATGAACAGTGTACTCAATGATTATATACTGCTCATCATCCGATACCTTTACACTTCTTCTTACTTCTACTTTTTGACTGGCATCATCATGCTTTTGAAGTTGCACAACCTCACCGTTTGCAACACCGGCAGGGAAGTTTTGCAAGTTGGCAATCGTAGGTGCCGTAGCAGCAGTAGGAGTAGAACTGCTCCATGTAATATTCGGTGTAACTGTATTCTCAGCTCCGAATCCATACCTTGTATGCCACCAGCATACACCGTAACCGGTCTTAACTTCGGTGTTATATCCGGCTGTAGCGTTAGTTCTTTCTGATGCGTCTCTTATAGCGGAGATATTGAAAGTACTTCCAGTAACAGCTCCAAAGTCACCGTTTGTATTTAAGGATTCATTTCCAACTGTATAAGCGGTACTCTCACCACTGTCATAGGTAGGAATAGTACCCGGTGTACCCTTAGTATATCTTGTCTGTATATGCTCATTCTGCAGACCCGCAGCATGAGCCGTACTGCCGCCAAATGCCGGCAGTCCTGTTAGTGCCATAGCCGCTGACAGCACTCCTGCCACCAGTTGCTTATAGGCTCTTCCTAATTTTTTTAGTTTCATATATTACACTCCTCTTCTCTATCTGCTAAAAACAACAAAATTGTTATCGTTCTTGTCATCATCACCGTCAGCTGCGGTTATTTTTCTCAAGAACCTGTCGTTACCCTTAAAGGAAGAATCGTATGTCCAGTAAGAACCGTCATTCCTGAACTTAGGTGCATTAGGACTCTCTGAAGCACTTACTCTTGCAAAGAACTTATTGTCCATTATTATTATCCAAGAGTCCGATCCGTCTTTAAGTACTTTTCTATTGCCTTTAACCACTCTACCATCTCTGTCTACTACAAGCCATGTGTTGTTGCTGCCTTGAGTAGTATCCTTTACTATTCCGTATCCGAGATCTTCATCTGCATCGAGTCTCAGACCGTTATAGTAGAATTTGTTTCTATGACGCACAAGAGTTGAACCGCTTCCGTAAGCTATTCCGCTTGGCTTGAAACCGAATACGGCTCTTCCGTCTGCGATGTCAACATATACCTCTTCTCCTGTCTTC
>ERZ772921.281-NODE-281-length-31672-cov-10.080368_pt1 | contig 31672 bp, 23 predicted proteins | sample MGYA00512117_ERZ772921 | MGnify/ENA primary metagenome ERZ772921 (study PRJEB29015, sample SAMEA2737944) | human oral metagenome | biome: human oral; feature: human-associated habitat; material: dental | place: China | collected 2150 ...
GGCCGAATGTGCCGAGGGGCGTCGGGTGGCCGTCACGGCCGAGGGCGATGCGGGCTTCTACTCCTCGTCGGGCTACGTCAGCGCACTGCTTGCCGAGCGGGGACTCTCGACGGAGCGCATTGCCGGCATACCCGCCTTTGTGGCCTGTGCAGCGTCGGAGGGCGTCGTCATTGCCGAGCAGACGGAGGAGACGGACGTACTGACCACCCTCGCTTCGGCCGACGAGCTGCTCGGCCGTGTGGCTGCGGGGCGTAGCGTGGTGCTGATGAAGCCCTCGCGCTATGCCTCGGCCGTCAAGGAGGCGCTCGCGCAGGCCCCCGACGGCGTGACCTTTCATTATTTCGAGCACGCCAGCGCCGACGCGGAGAGGGCGTTCTACAGCTGCCGTCGCGACGCCATCCTCGAGCGCCGCTTCCCGTACTTCTCGTTGCTGATCGTCCGTCGGGGGTGACGCAGCGGTTGCATCCTGGGGCAGAAAAGGGCATTGCTGACGGACAAAGCCAATTTCTGGGTCAGGAAAGTGCTTTGTTGGCGAGCAATGCTGATTCCTGGGGCAGGAAAGTGCTTTGCTGGCGAACAATGCCCTTTTCTGGGTCAGGAAGCGGGCTTGTCGAAGTTCATTTCATACAAAAAGGCGCTATCACAAGGGCATTGTTGGCCTAGATAGCCGATCCGATGACCTCTTTAGGGCCTGTTCTGCCGTGCGAAAGGCCTCACACTCCCACACACGGCGGCCGATCTTCGTTACCGACCGCCTCTAATCCCTCTTTACCTTTGCGGCATTCATTATAAATACGAACACGATGACGACGATCCGACCGAAAAAGGCGCTGGGCCAACATTTCCTCATAGATGATTCCATCGCGGCGCGCATAGCCGACACGCTGGCCGACTACCGCGGGCGGCCCGTGCTGGAGGTGGGGCCGGGGACGGGCGTGCTGACGCGCCACCTGCTGGCCGCCGGCCACGACCTCTCGGTAGTCGAGATCGATCCCGCATCGATCAGCTTCCTCCGCACCCATTATCCGGCCCTGGAGGGGCGCATCCTGGACGAGGATTTCCTGCAAATGGACCTCCGCACACGCTACCCGTCGGACTTCATGGTGATCGGCAACTACCCCTATTACATATCGAGCCAGATCTTCTTCAAAGTGCTCGAGGAGCGCGACCGCGTGGTGTGTTGCTCGGGCATGATCCAAAAGGAGGTGGCCGAACGACTGGCTGCACGACCCGCCACCCGCACGGCAGGCATCCTCTCGGCGCTCATTCAGCCCTGGTACGACGTGGAATACCTCTTCACCGTCCCCCCCTCGGCCTTCAATCCGCCGCCCAAGGTGCAGAGCGCCGTGGTGCGATTGACACGCAACGATCGGCAGGAGCTTGGCTGCGACGAACGGCTATACAAGACCGTCGTCAAGACGGCCTTCAACCGCCGTCGCAAGACACTCCGCAACGCCCTCGAGCCCCTGCTCGGACGCACTTTCGAGGGCCGCGACGACCGCCTCTTCAGCCTCCGCGCCGAGCAACTCACGCTGGACGACTTCATCCATCTCACCCACCTCACCGAGGCGCACCTCCAGCGTACCCACGCGGCCGCAGAAGCCGATGCAAACGACTAAGCCGCACACACGATTTCAAACCATTTCCCCCACTACGTCTCACCCCTCTAACAATTTATTCCCATGTCTGAGATTCGCATTTTCTATCGTGAAGACAATCGCCTGAAGCTCTCCAAAGACATCGATGTGCTGAAACGGGCGCCCCGCGAAAACCTGCTTTGGATCGACCTCAACGACGTGACCGAAGAGGCCGAAAGTCGCCTCGAGCAGTTCCTCAAGATCTACATCCAAGAGGAGGAAGAGATGGAAGAGATCGAGATCAGTTCGCGCTACATGGAGACGGAGAACTCGCTCGTAGCCAACTCGCGCTTCCTGCTGTCAAACTTCGAGGAGGAGACGGTCTCGTTCATCATCAAGGATAACACCCTCGTCTCCGTGCGCAGCCAAGAGCTCCCCTCGTTCAACGACACCATGCGCAAGCTCTTCGCCAGCCCCCGCAGCTATCCCACGGGCTATCACGTACTCACCACACTCCTCGAGACCCGAGTAGACTACGACGCCGACCTCATCGAGGACCTCACCCGCGAGATCACCGAGCTGAGCAGCCACCTCAAGTCCGAGGAGGACGTGGACAACGCCATCCTCATCGCCATCAAGGAGCTGCAAGAGCGCACGATGATCATCCGCGAAAACATTGTCGACAAGCAACGCGTCTGCTCCAACATGATCAAGAGCATCCTCATCCCCGCCGACGCCAAGGCCAAGATGAGCATCCTCATCAAGGACATCAACTCGCTCTTCGAACACCTCCGCTTCAGCTTCGACCGTTTGGAATACATGCAGGACACGTTCCTCGGCCTCGTCAACATCCAGCAGAACAAGATCATCAAGATCTTCACCATCGTCTCCGTCGTCTTCATGCCACCCACGCTCGTAGCCAGCATCTACGGGATGAACTTCAAGTTCATGCCCGAGCTGGAGTGGAAGTTCGGCTATCCGTTTGCCATCGTGCTCATGATCTGCGGCGTCATCGGCATCCTCTGGTACTTCAAACGGAAGAAGTGGTTCTAACGGCCGTTCCGTTTGGCGCGTAGTCTCGCATACCCCTCATCATACACCCTATACTCCTCTCCTAACCACCTTTACCCACCCTATCGCACTCGCTTATGCTCATCAAAACCTTTGCGGCGGCTGTGTACGGCATTTCCGCCACGATCATTACCATCGAAGTCAGTTGTACGAAAGGCGTACAGTTCTTTCTCGTCGGATTGCCGGATGTCGCAGTACGTGAGAGCCACGAACGCATTATCTCCGCCCTGCAAGTGAATGGTTACACCTTCCCTCGCAGGCGAATTATCATCAATATGGCACCCGCCGACATCAAAAAAGAAGGATCGGCGTACGATCTGCCACTGGCCATCGGCATTCTGGCGGCGTCGGGGGAGCTCAAGACTGACGGATTGCTCAATCGCTTTCTGCTTATGGGCGAGCTATCCCTCGACGGTAGCCTGATGCCTATCCGAGGCGCATTGCCTATTGCACTGAAGGCCCGCGAGGAAGGATTTGAGGGCATCATACTACCGCTACAGAACGCTCGCGAAGCAGCCGTGACGGAGGGACTAACCGTGTACGGCGTGAATAACATTCGCGAGGTGGTGGAGTTCTTCGCCGGGGATCGTAAGCTGGAGCCCACGGTGATCGATACCTACGCGGAGTTCTTTAGCCAACAACATTTCGAGCTCGACTTTTCCGATGTTCGCGGACAAGAAAGCGTGAAGCGTGCCTTAGAGGTGGCAGCTGCCGGAGGACATAATTTGATCATGGTCGGACCGCCGGGAAGTGGAAAATCTATGCTCGCTAAGCGTCTGCCGTCGATTTTACCCCCGCCTACGCTTCAGGAAGCACTTGAGACGACCAAGATACACTCCGTGGCCGGTAAGACAGGAGCTGGGACGGGGCTTTTGGCCCAGCGCCCTTTTCGTGCACCCCATCATACCATCTCGGACGTGGCGATGGTGGGCGGAGGGTCATTTCCGCAACCCGGTGAGATCAGTTTGGCGCATAATGGGGTACTCTTTCTCGACGAATTGCCCGAATTTAATCGCAACGTGCTCGAGGTGCTCCGCCAACCTCTCGAAGACCGCAACATACACATCTCACGAGCCCGCTTATCTGTCGATTATCCGGCCAGCTTCATGCTCGTAGCCTCGATGAATCCTTGTCCCTGCGGTTATTACAATCACCCAACGCGTCCTTGTGTCTGCACTTCCGGAGCGGTGCGTAAATACATGAATCGAATATCCGGTCCGCTGCTCGATCGCATTGACATACAGGTGGAAATTGTCCCCGTGCCCTTCGAAAAGATCTCCGAGCAACGTCCATCGGAACCTTCTTCAGATGTTCGTGTACGGGTCGTTCGGGCGCGCGAAATTCAGCAGCAGCGCTATGTCGATGAGGACGGCATCTATTGCAACGCGCAAATGAGCTCCCGCATGCTGCACCGTTATGCCGTACCCGACGCGGAGAGCCTTGCCCGACTCAAGCGGGCCATGGAACGGTTGAATCTTTCAGCTCGCGCCTATGATCGGATCCTGAAAGTGGCCCGAACGATAGCCGACCTCGACGCGTCGTCCGACATTCGTCCCGAGCACATCTCCGAGGCTATCGGATACCGTACGCTGGATCGCGGCACATGGGGCGAAAGTGTCGGGTAGGGCAAAAATTCATATCCCATCGTGTTCAAAACGGGCGGAACCCCTCGGTTCGCGCCCGTTCTTATTTCCGGACATTCCGGAGGTCCTTTTTACGATTACGATAGAAGTTGCCGCGTGGCCTGAGGTGCTTTTTTTAACCGCAATGGGAATTGCGGAGTGATCCGAAGTGGCATGCCCCGATTTGAATACACCTCATTCATCTCTTCGCCTCCTTGATACGTTCACTTAAATCTAACACAAGATTAACCTTGTCCCCTCAGAGGGGCGTATATCTTTGCCCGCGTTAAATCAACATTTATATAGAATGAAAATGCAATTCAAACACATGCTGCTGGGCCTGGCCGTGCTTTGCTTTACGGCTACAAAGGCGCAGCAAATGCCCACTGTTCCGGTGGACAAACAGGTGCGCATCGGACACCTCGAAAACGGATTGACTTACTACATCCGTGCTAACAAATTGCCCGAAAACAGGGCGAACTTCTACATCGTGCAACGCGTGGGGTCGATTCTTGAAGAGGAGAACCAGCGCGGATTGGCCCACTTCCTCGAACACATGGCTTTTCACGGTTCCAAACATTTTCCAGAGGATCAAACGGGCAGCGGAATCATCTCCTATCTCGAAACAATCGGTGTGAAATTTGGGCGGAACCTTAACGCCTATACGGGAATGGACGAAACGGTGTATAACATTGATGACGTGCCTACGGACCGCCGTGGCGCCGTCGATTCGTGTCTGCTGATCCTTCACGACTGGTCCAATTCGCTCTTTCTGCGGGACAAGGATATCGACAAGGAGCGAAAAGTAATCCACGAGGAGTGGCGGACACGTCGCAGCGCCTCGTCGCGTTTGATCGACTCTATCGCACCGGTCATCTTTGCCGGAAGTAAATACGCCGAACGCATGCCGATTGGCTTGATGAGCGTCGTGGATCATTTTAAGCCGAAGGAGTTGCGCGACTACTATCATAAATGGTATCGCCCGGACCTCCAGGCCATTATCATCGTCGGAGATTTCGATGCCGAGCAGGTCGAGAAAGACGTGAAGCGTATTTTTGGCAGCATTCCCAAACCGGTGAACCCCGCCGAGCGTGTATACGAAAAAATACCTGATAACGAGGCGCCTGCCGTAGCCGTGGTGACGGATAAGGAGCAGCCCACGGGTTATTTTATGGTCTCTTATAAGCGTGACGCCCTTCCCAAAGAGCAAAAAACGGTGATCGATTATCTCGTTTACGATTTCGCTACGGATATGATCGACAGGATGTTGACGGATCGATTTCAAGAGATGATGCAGAACCAAAATCCGCCTTTTGCATATGCTCGAGCGAGCAATGGATCCTTTTTTGGCGTGGCTACGACGGATGCCATGCAGTTGGCGGGCGTCATTAAACCGGGGCAGGCCGACACGACCCTCTTGACCCTTCTTCGCGAAGCCAAACGGGTGCACGATTTTGGTTTTACCCCCAGCGAATACGAGCGCGCAAAGGCCGATTGGCTCAGCGACATCGAAAAGCTCTACAACGAGCGAGACAAGCAAAAGAACAACTATTACGTGCAGCAATATGTGGAGCACTTCCTGCTCGGGGAGCCCATTCCGTCGCTCGAGGAATACTATCAAATCATGTCGCAGGTCGTCCCCTCGGTTCCTTTGGAGGCCATCAATCAATTGGCTGCGGAATTTATTTCGGACAACAATCGCGCCGTCGTCTTGATGGGCAATGAAGAGCAACGCCCCACTTACCCAACGCCGGATAGGATCCGAAAAATTATCGCACAGGTTGACGGTGAGCACTTAACGGCTTACGCCGATAAATCGATCAATGAGCCCCTTATCGCAACCCTTCCCACCAAGGGAAAGATCACTAAAGAGGAAAAATTGACAGATCGCGGCGTCACCGTTTGGACTTTATCCAATGGTGCAAGGGTGGCTGTGAAAAAAACGGACTTCAAAAAAGACGAGATCCTCCTCGCTGGATTTGCTTACGGAGGTAAGTCGCTCATGGATCCCCGTTACGCGGCTGAGCAGAAGTTGATGGATGACGCGTCGTCCGTGGGCGGACTCGGAAAGTTTAGTGCGACAGACCTGAAGAAGGTTTTGGCCGGAAAGAATGCCGATGTGAGTGCCTCGATCAGCGAATACAATCAATCCGTGGGCGGCCGGAGTAGCGTGAAGGATCTGGAAACGCTCATGCAGCTGCTCTACCTGCAATTTACGGCCGTACGAAAAGACGAAACGGCTTACGCGGCCCTCGCAACCCGTCTCAAGGGCATTTTGCCCATGTTGGCCAACAATCCAGATTATGCTTTCAATGATTCCGTGATGATGGCCATCTATAAAGGCAATCCGCTCATGCGCATTCCGACCGTAAAGGAGATTGATGCGGTCAATTACGATAAATTGCTCGATCTTTTCCGTGCTCGACTGGCTAATGCAGCAGATTACACATTTACCTTCGTAGGTAATGTCGACGAAGCCGCGCTTCGCCCACTTGTGGAGCAATACGTAGCCTCGCTGCCCTCAAATGGCAAACCTTCGAAGGCCTTTAATAAGGATTATTTGCCGGTTCGTAAAGGTCAGTTCGAAAATCATTTCTCCCGTCAGCTCGAAACGGAGAAGGCAACGACCTCCATCTATTACTCTGGAGATATGGCCTATACGGCGGACAACTTGATCCTTCTTTCTGCCCTCGAACAGCTGTTCAACATGGAGTTTGTCGATAAAATTCGCGAGAAGTTAGGCGGCACGTATGGCGTAAGTGTCAGCAGCAATGCGCAGAAGCTGCCCACGGAAGGCTTCAGCCTCCAATTCCAATACGATTGTGCCCCCGACCGTCGCGTGGAGTTGACCAACGCCATGAATCAGGTGTCCGAGCGTATGCGCAAGACCGGTCCGGACGCCGTGATGCTGTCCAAAGTCAAAGAATATATGCTCAAACAGCACGCCGACAACCTCAAGGAAAACGGCTACACCCTTCGCGCCACATGGCGTTACCTCGTCTTTGGCATTGATCTCAATGCCGACTACGAGAAGAAGGTCAACGCCCTGACCATCGAATCTGTCCGCGATTTTGCCAATCAACTACTCTCTCAAGGCAATCGCATCGAAGTATCGATGAGCAGCAAATAGTTCCCAACTGTGTTTTGAGTCTCATATAGGACTCAAAACGATTGCTTAACGGCCGGACACCCCAAAAGAAGGTGCCCGGCCGTTTCTTTATCTCCCATCTTATGCAAAAGATAGACCTCAAAAACACTTTTGATCCATTTTGAGCCTCAAAAAGTACCTCAAAAACATTTTGACTCGATTTTGAGCCTCAAAAAGCACCTCAAAAGTATTTTGACTCAATTTTGAGCTTCAAAAAGTACCTCAAAAGTATTTTGACTCGATTTTGAGCCTAAAAAAGCACCTCAAAAGCATTTGGACTCAATTTTGAGCCTCAAAAAGTACCAAAAAAATATTTGAACTCAATTTTGATCCTCAAAAAGCACCTCAAGAACATTTTGACAACCTCTTTTTTCATCCGGTAGGGTAGGGGCGTATTGCATACGCCCCATAAACGATCCTGGGAGGGATCGGAAAGAGCGAATCATCGCATAGCATTTTCGTACCCGTGTAGGGGCGTATTACATACGCCCCACAAACGATTTTGGGAGGGATCAGAAAGAACGAATCATCGCATAGCATTTTCGTACCCGTGTAGGGGCGTATTGCATACGCCCCATAAACGATCCTGGGAGGGATCGGAAATTGTTTGATATAAATAATTCGGGTCTTTATGGGATTAGAACAAAAAGTCACATCGGCCTATCGCTTCATATAGGTCTATTTGTTTGTCCCCTGTGGGAACATTTGTGGGGCGTATGCAATACGCCCCTACACGGGTACATTTATATATAGACATATGATCTGCGGTGTATCTTGATGCCTTCTTTTGATCATCAATCGCAGATCATGACTCATTGATGGTCAAGGATTCATATTCAGTTGCCCTGCACCTTATACACGAGCTCCATCCAAACCCAATAACGGAGGGCTTTGCCGATGAGCATCCAAAAAATGACGGGGCCAATGCGTGCACGAAGGAAGCCAAGTGCTACGGCAATGAAATCGCCTACCCCGGGAGTGAAGACAAAAAAGGCTGTCCACGATCCACGGCCTTCAATCCAATGCTGAACTCGTTGGAGGCGTGTAATGTCGAGTCGGAGATACTTTTTGATCCATTCTATTTTGCCGAGACGACCCAAAGCGTAGCAGGTCATGCCTCCGAGCGTGTTTCCGAGTGTTGCCGCCACCATGCAAGGCCAATAGGAGCCGCCGGCAAGCAAGACGCCCGTTAGGACTACCTCCGAACTAAACGGCAAGACCGTTGCCGCAAGGAAGGAAGCGATGAAAACGCCGATATATCCATAACTGATTAGGATGTCCATAGCCGTGTGAGGAGCAGATAGACTAGAAAGGTGAGGATAAGTATGTAAAAGAGATACGTCAGCAGGTTGCGCTTGTCTGAGAAGAAATAGGCGACCAAAATAGAAGCTGGGACGTAGAGTACACACAAAATATCGGGCGCGTCGTTAGCATAGACGCATAGTAAAGTGAAGGCCCAGCCGACGAAGACGGATAAGAAGGATAGGTTTTGGCGTGTGCGAACTGAATTTTCCGTATTGTGCAGCGAGAGGTATATGCTGGTGACGATAACGAGGCAAACGACACACAGCGAACTGATCCAATTGGGCTCAAAGACAGCATGGAGAAAGGGGACATCGGGCGTTGCGAGGGCGTTATAGAAGGCTTGAGGCAGGCGGTAGTCGTTTTGCCAAAGGCACCAGGCGAAGACAAACCCGAACACCGTCAGGAGGCCCAAGACGGACGTCAGCAGTCCGCGAGCTGACAAGGATCCGAAACGATACATGCCATACCAAAAGAGCGGTATGAACCACACCATGTGGGGCCAGACGAGGGCTCCCAGCGATAGGCAAACGGAGATATTAAAGGTCCTCCCGATATCGTCGGGCCGTTGCCAAGATCCCAAAAGCTGACTCAAGGCTAGCGTTAAGCCGATCAAACTGAGGGAGACGGGCCTCAAGGGAAACGTGTCGAGGTTCGTGCTGACAAAGAGGAAGAAAAAGAGGGCTGGAAGGGCTCGCCGACCGCGCACGATGATGTATTTGTAGTTGATGCGCTGCACGATTCCAGCCACCAAGGCATAGAGCGAGGCCCCGATGACGTAAGTCGTCAGGCGATCGGGCAATAGGCCGATGAGGGACTGCCAGGTGGGTAAATTTTCGGGCCTCGTGGCCACCGGATATCCTGCCGAATAGGTATAACCCATCATCCAGCACAACAGACATACTGCCGCTGAAAGCAAAAGGTTAGGGATGCTCGTGACATCCATTTTAATCGCGCGCCGCAGCCTGCTCTGTGGTTTTCGTCGCCTTCCTGCCGTTTCCATTGGGGGTATAAAGCTATGGGTGAATCAAAAAAAGAGGGGGAGTAGCTGCTCCCCCCGGACTTGTATTTTAGAGATCGAAGCCGATGTCTCGGCGGTAGTATTTTTTCTCGAACGTGATGGCTTCGGCGCCACGATAAGACCGTCGGAGGGCCTCCTCGACCGTGTCAGCCAGGGCTGAGACGGCTATGACTCGCCCGCCTGAGGTGACAATCGCACCATCGGAGCCGACCGAAGTGCCGGCGTGAAAGACGATGGCACCATCCAGCCGCGGGTCGTCTAATCCGGAGATCGTTTTGCCCTTTTCGTAGGCCTCGGGGTATCCGCCGCTGGTCAGCATGACGGTCGTGGCTGCCCGCGGGTCGATCTTGGGCGTATAGTCCTGCAATCGACGGTGGGCCGTAGCCTCAAATAATTCCACGAGATCGTTCATCAGACGCGGCATCACGACCTCCGTTTCCGGATCGCCCATCCGACAGTTGTATTCTATCACCATCGGTTCGCCCTGGACGTTGATGAGTCCAAAGAAGATGAATCCGCGATAGTCAATGCCCTCAGCGGAGAGTCCCTTCAGCGTGGGACGGATGATTTTTTCGTCCACCTTACGCATGAACTCCTCATTGGCAAACGAGACGGGAGACACGGCACCCATGCCCCCCGTGTTGAGCCCCGTATTGCCCTCGCCGACTCGTTTGTAGTCCTTCGCCTCGGGTAAGATGAAGTATCCGTCGCCATCGGTCAGCACAAAAACGGAGCACTCGATACCATCGAGGTATTCCTCAATCACAACCGTGCGACTGGCGGCCCCAAACTGTCCGTGGAGCATGCGTCGGAGTCCTTCGCGGGCATCATGGAGCGACTCGACGATCAATACGCCTTTTCCCGCGGCCAATCCGTCGGCCTTGAGCACATAGGGCGGGCGAAGGGTGGCCAGATAAAGCTCCGCGACGTCCAATTCGTCGGCCGTGAAGCTGCGGTAGTGTGCCGTGGGGATGTTGTGCCGACGCATGAAGGCCTTGGCGAAATCCTTGCTGCCCTCGAGTTGTGCGCCGGCACACTTCGGGCCTATCACGGGCACGCGCCGCAGTGCACGATCGCTGTCAAAGTAGTCCGCGATGCCCGCCACGAGCGGATCTTCGGGCCCGACGACGATCAGATCTATCCGCTCCGCCTCCACGAAGCGCCCGAGCGCCTCGAAATCTCCTGTAGGCAGGTTGACATTCGTACCCAGATGGGCCGTACCGGCGTTTCCGGGCGCAATAAAGAGCTTACCGAGGCGCGGACTTTGCGCCATTTTCCAGGCCAACGCATGCTCGCGCCCGCCAGATCCGATCAGCAACAGATGTAATCCTTTCTTGTCCGTCATTGTGGTGTGATGTAGGGGTTGTGGGTGTATCTATATATGTATGGCCTCTCTGAGGCTGAAAAATGGGCGACAAAGATAGGCGGGGGTGGGAACGAAAAAACGAAAGGCAGAAAACGAAAGTCGGAAGTCTCGCCTCGGTCGGCGTTCCCAGCCCTCGGCTTGCGGCACCTGACGCATTCAAAACGCAATGTCGAGGAAGGCGTTCGTGAAGATCAACATCTTGCGCATAGGGACTACGGGCGAGGTGTCGTAGATGAATCGGTACGTGCCGCGCAGTCCAACGACTTTCGAGAGGTGAAACTTCAGGTCCAAGGCACCTCCAAAGCGTGCTCGACTGAAGTAATAACGTGGATTAGCCTGATGGATGGCTGTGGCAGTGATCTCCCATTTGTCGCTGAGACGATGGCGATAACTGGTCGAGAGATGGAGGCGGATGTTGCGATTGTAGCCGTACGGAGGGCTGAGGGTGTCGCCGGAGAGGTTTTTCCAGTCCTCGGCTTCATAAAAAAGCGCAGTAGTGAGGAACATCAAGCTGTGCTCAGTATTAATCGGCCGATAACGCGCCTGTACACCGGTCGATACTTTGCGAATCAAGCCGCGCGTGCCTGCCCACTGGGCCTCGACGTAGGGATAGACCTCGAAAGAGGGCTGCAACAGGTAGCGGAACTCGGCATGGAGATCACCCTCGTTGACGGTCACTTTGCTGCCGTAGGTGGTGAACTCAAAGCGGCCCATAAGGTTGATCACGCGCTTGCTACCGATCAGAATGTTGAGGTTTGAGAAGGTCTTGACCTCAAAAAGTTCCTCGTGTTCGGTCTTGAAGTTGACCATGGAGGAGAATGTGCCTTGGATGGGCTTGCTGCTGTCGATCTTCATCGTCATGTTTTCCGAGAAGAGCATCTGGGCTTGCAGGGAGAGGGCGACGGAGAGGAGGAAGAGGGTGAAGAGAAAGGCGCGGCGTCGCAGCAGGTTGCGGGTCGTTGTCAATTTCATAAGGAAGGGGTGTTACGCGTGATGAAACTGCCGCAAAGGTCTCACATAAACCGAAATCAATGATCGAGGCACCCGCCGCGTATCGCACGGACCGAAACGCGCTGTTTTTCACTCCCTGCGTTGCGCAGGGCCCCGAAAGAGACCCTTTTTTGCTCCCTGCGTTGCGCAGGACTCCAAAAGACACCCTTTTTTGCTCCCTGCGTTGCGCAGGGCTCCGAAAGAGACCCTTTTTTGCTTCCTGCGTTGCGCAGGGCTCCGAAAGAGACCCTTTTTTGCTCCCTGCGTTGCGCAGGGCTCCAAAAGAGACCCTTTTTTGCTCCCTGCGTTGCGCAGGACTCCGAAAGAGACCCTTTTTTGCTCCCTGCGTTGCGCAGGGCTCCGAAAATCATGGCTTTTCACTTTCGAGCGCTGCGAATAGCCCCCTGAACCGGCCGCTGATTCGTCGCTGCGCTTTCGCCTCTGGTCGCACTGTCTATATTTGCGCACCAATCATAAAAAGTACAGATAGATAACATGAGAAGATGGATTACTATGGCTGGCGTAGGCGTCATGATGACGGCCCTCACAGCAACGTATGCACAGGATGCAAAGAAGGACGAGGCCAAGACCGAAGGCCTACAGTTTACCACCGTCAAGGAGCTGAAGATTACACCGATTAAGAACCAGAACCGCACGGGCACGTGCTGGTCGTTCTCCGGCGTAGGCTTTATCGAGTCTGAGCTGCTCCGCACGGGCAAGGGCGAGGTGGACCTCTCGGAGATGTTCATCGTCAACCACTCTTACAAGGACAAGGCAGACAAGTATGTGCGCCTGCATGGCATGCTGAACTTCGCCCAGGGCGGATCGTTCTACGACGTGCTCTACGCCTTCAAGCACTACGGCGCTATGCCGAACGAACTCTACACCGGCCTCGAGTATGGCGAGGACAGCCACGTGCACAACGAGCTGGCGGAGATCGCCACCGCCTACGTTAAAGCCGTCGTAGGTAACAAGAATGGCAAGCTCTCGCCCGTCTGGAGGCAGGGCTTCGACGCCCTGATCGACGCCTATCTGGGCAAGATCCCCGAGAAGTTCACCTACAAAGGCAAGCAGTACACCCCCAAGAGCTACGGCGAATCGCTGGGCCTGAACTTCGACGACTATGTCTCACTGACCTCCTTCACGCACCACCCCTTCTACACCCAGTTCCCACTCGAGATCGAGGATAACTGGCGCTGGTCAGAGAGCTACAATGTGCCCATCAACGAACTGATGGAGGTGATCGACAACGCCATCAACTCCGGCTATACGCTCGCTTGGGGCACCGACGTGAGCGAAAAGGGATTCACCCGCGATGGGATCGGCGTCGCAGCCGACGTGAAGGCGCTCGAGACCTCCGGTTCTGATCAGGCGCGTTGGGTAGGCCTCTCTCGCTCGGCCAAGGACGAGGAGCTGCGCAAGATGATCGAGGCTCCGGGTTGCAAGGAGATCAAGGTCACGCAGGAGCTGCGCCAGCAGGCCTACGACAACTTCCAAACCACGGACGACCACGGCATGCTCATCTATGGCATCGCCAAGGATCAGACGGGTCGTAAGTATTACATGGTGAAGAACTCCTGGGGCACGGATACGAAGTATAAAGGCATCTGGTACGTTACGGAGGCATTCGTAGCCTACAAGACGATCAACATCGCCGTACACAAGGACGCCCTGCCTAAGGCATTGCGCACGAAACTGGGAATCAAATAAAGCCCTCACTCGCATATGCAGACGTTAGTTGATAAAGTGGAACGCGCCGAAGAGCGTCGTCGCAAGCTGCGCCGAATGCTCCGTGTCGCTGTGCCGATCGTGCTGATCGCCTTACTGATCGTGGGCGGATTCTATTACTACTTCCCGTTTGCCACGGGCATGAAGTCGGGCCGACTGAATTACGTTGTCTATAAAGGCATCGTGTTCAAGACCTACGAGGGAAGACTGATTCAGGCCGGCATTCGTCCGGCGGATACGGGCGGCTTCCAGTCGAACGAGTTCGTTTTCTCCGTCTCTGACAAAGAGGTGGCCGAACAGCTGATGAACGCCGGAGGCCAGACCGTCGAGCTGCACTACACGGAGTATCTCGGTGCCCTGCCCTGGCGCGGCTATTCGCGCTACGTGGTAGATCGCATCGTGAACATCACGGACAATGGTGGCGATGGTGTGGCGGCTCCGACAGAAGGGACGCCCGAAATCATGTGATCGGATTTATGAGACACCTCAAGGATAACATCCTCGGATAAAAATTAGAAGGGGTCTCCTCACCAAGAGGAGGCCCCTTCTTGTATTCGGTCGTTCCATCCTTTTTCACGACCAACAGCGCGTTAAGCAGACCGTTTTTACTCGTTCATTTCTCCATGTCCTCACCGCCCGTGTAAGTGCGACGGACAGCGCCCTTGTAGTCGATCGAGGGGTGCTGCTCGAGGTACTTCATGATCTCGTCGGCTGACTTGACGTGCAGGTGTGTGCCGTCCTTATCGCCGCGCTTGTAGTCGGCCACGGAGGCCACGTAGCTGTTGACGGCCACCTTGTAGGTGCGCTTCTCGTCGAACTTGCCGCCCTTCTCGTTCCTCACCTTGATGGCCTTCACCTCGCGATTCGTGCGGCCCAGGTCGATCTGATACGTGATGCCGGAGACGTAGGCGGGGCCGTAGTCATCAGCGCGGCAGATAGCCTTCAGCAGCTCCTTGACCTCGGCGCCGGTGAGGTTGAAGATCATCATCTCATTGCCGAAGGGATCGAGGCGGAGCACATCGCCCACCGTCATGCCTCCCTTGGGGAGCGTCTCGTAGCGCACGCCGCCGCAGTTCTGTATGGCAATGTCGGCGCCCGTGGTGGCACGTTGCGCGTCGGCCATCATGCAGCCCAGCTCCTGCTTCGAGGAGAATCCGTTAGGCACCTGCGTCAGCACACGGTTGAGGAAGGGGTTGTCGCTGAACTTATCGACCATCGCCTGAATAGCCGTATCGATGCGGGGGCAGTCAGCGATGCGGATCAGGTGCGCCTGCTTGTCGATGACCTTACCGTCTTGCAGCTTCAGCTTGATCTCGGTGACGTTCGTCAGCTTCTTGCCCGCCTGTGTGATCAGCACGCCGCTGTGCAGATGGTTGCCTTCGAGCGGCGTGTGCGAGTGCCCTCCGACGATGAGGTCAGCCTCGGGGAAGACCTTAGCCAACTCAATGTCCGCCTCATAACCGTTGTGAGTAAGCAGGATCAGTACGTCGCAGCGGTCACGCAGCCACTTGTACTCCGGCGCCACGTCGTTGGGATAGCGGAAGGTGATGCCCCGCATGGCTTCCGGGTGAGCGTCCGGAATGCCGTTGCGATTGACCTGTATGAACCCGAGGATGCAGAAGCGGATGCCATCGCGTTCGAAGAACTTGTATGGCTCGATGTGCAGCCGGAGCGTATCGTTGGGATACATGTTGGCGCATACGTAGCGGAAGTTGGAGAGGTTGATCAGCTCGCGAAATCCATCGAGCTTGGAGTCGAACTCATGATTTCCGACGGCCGAGAGGTCGAAGCCGATGCGGTTCATCAGCGCCACCATGGGATAGCCCGTGATGGGATACATGTCGTTGATCGGGTTGCCCGTGCGATTGTCGCCGCCTGAGAGCAGCAGCAGGTCGGGGTGCAACTCGCGCACACTGTCCACGATGGCCGCAAAGCGGGAGAAGTTCTCCACCGCCGCGTGCATATCGTTCGTGGCCAGGATCGTGAACTCCTTGGTCTGTGCCGATGCTGACAGCGTCAGCACGGCCAGGAGGGATAAGCAATAGCGTTTCATATTCAAGTCCATGAATAGGTTCATTGTCTTTAGGCCTGCGGGGCTGCTGGTGCATTTGCCTGTGCCGCCTTTCTCTTCGCCGCTTGCTTCTTCAGGAACACGATGCCCGCGATCGACACCGCCAACAGCGAGATGCCGATGATCGGCCGGAACACGAGCCAGGCGATTGCGATGATGATGAACGACCATGCCACGCCGAACACCCAGCAGACCAGTCCTACGCCCGCTCCGACGATACTGCCCAAGAACGGCAGCACCTTAAACAGCATGGGCAGCAAGCCGAACATGGCCTTCAATCCGCCCACCACGAGCATGATGCCCAGTACGCGCAGCACCCAGGTCCAGGTGTTGTTTTCCGACTTAGCGTGCTCCAGCATCTCGTCTGCGCTCACCTTGCCCATCTCTATACGCGTGAACTTCTGGCCGTTCTTGGCCTTGTAGGCCTCAAACGTCGACCCGTTCACCTTCGCGATCAGGGAGATGTCGGTCGGCACCACTTTGGTAAAGGTGATGCGCACGTCGCCGATCTGCGGGCTGTTGGGCGATATGCCGAGGTAGGCCGTGTTGGCGCTTGTGTGGATCAGCGAGGTCGTTTCGTCGACTGTCGGCATGAGCGCGTGCAGCTGCTCGTTCCAGGCGAAGGTTTGCTGCTCGGTCATGCGCACCTCGGCCGGCTCGCCGCCGCTGATGGCGCTCACGAACGATTCGGGCAGGGTGTATGCGCCGAAGGTCACGTTGCTGGCCATCTCCGATTTGTCTTCCACCTCGCTCAGCACCTTGTTCGCACTCTGATACTGCGGGTCTTTGAATTCGGCCGAGTTCACTGGTTTGTCCACCCACTTCTTTTCGTAGGTGTACGTCGTCGTGGTTTCCTTGCCACCGCCGATTTTCTCGCGCTCTTTGGTTTGCGCCATTTCTACCCACTGGTAGTACTCCACTTTGCGATCGATGCGGATCGCCTGTTCGCGCACGCCGAACATGTCGTCGGTGAGCGTGTCCTTCGTATCGGCAAAGGCTGATGCGTGGATCAGCTTGCCATTGAGGGAGGCGTTGACCTTGGATACGTCGTCGACGATTTCCACGTTCGACGCTGCGTCACCGATGGCCTTGGCCGTCTTCACGGCGCGTCCCTCGTTCCACCACAGCAGGCAGGTACCGATGATGAACATCAGTAATCCGCCTACCATTCCTTTTGCTGAGCCGGCCAGGCGTTGGCCGTAGCTCGTCGTTGTTGTCTCTGTATAAGCCATGATTCGTATAAATTAAAAATGTATGGTCTGTCTCCCTTCTCCCCGCTTCATTTCGACTTTTGATTCGAGGGTTCGCCCCGTTTCCGTGCCACCCCCTCTTTGTCCCCACAGCGTCTCCTTGTATTCATAATCCGGAGCTGCCAGCCAATTGTCGCATTGCTCAATGAGCAACTCGCAATAGCGATCCAGTCGCTTAGCTCGCATCACCAAATCTTCTCTGCTCATCTTTTCCGTTTCCATCGTAACCGTGTCTTGATTTCGAGGGCAAAGTTACGCCTACCTCTTCCAGCCGTCCTATACGTAACATTACGTATATCCGAATGTTAACGAGGCGAATGATCACGCGTGGGGTTCGACGTCAGAATAAAGCCCGCAGAGAGTTTCTACGAGAGCCACGAGATGGTCTAATCGTTTTCGGAAATGCTTGCAACAGTGTTGCAAACGCCGAAAAGTTCTTCGTGAGACTTGCAACAGTGTTGCAAACGCCAGAAAGGTTTTCGTGGGACTTGCAACGGTGTTGCAAACGCCGAAAAGTTTTTCGTGGGACTTGCAACGGTGTTGCAAACGCCAGAAAGTTTTTCGTGAGACTTGCAACAGTGTTGCAAACGCCAGAAAGTTTTTCGTGAGACTTGCAACAGTGTTGCAAGCGTTTCCAAAAACACTTTGACCGTTATAGCGCGCTATCAAAGACGTTTTCCAAGGAGAAGGATCCCCATTCTTTCGTCGGACTCACGCGTTAAACGACCGAGCCCCCACCGCTGACGGTTGGGCTTACCATCAGGCGACGGCCGTCCCTCGAGGTGCAGAGAAGGAAGTCCATAGTCGCTTTATCCTTATGGGACAATAACATATATTATATCCGGGGCCACGAACATTCTCTCTTATAGCACTTTTCAGAATGGAATTAAACCATACTTTTGTGCGACTTTTTCGAGAAATAGAAAGTGGACAATGAATTCAAACGCATGATGACGGATGAAAAGAAGCGGATAAGCCGAGCCCTAATCTCAGTTTATCACAAAGACGGACTATTAGAAGACATAATAAAGACGCTCCACAACGAAGGCGTGCAGCTCGTCTCGACAGGAGGCACACAGACCTTCATCGAATCGTTAGGCATACCGTGCGAAACGGCCGAGAGCCTAACTGGTTATCCCTCCATCTTAGGAGGGCGAGTGAAAACGTTACATCCCAAAATATTTGGCGGCATTCTGGCCCGCCGTGAATACGACACAGACCTCCGGCAGCTGTCGGAATATGATATACCGGCGATCGACTTAGTGATCGTCGACCTCTATCCTTTTGAAGAGACCGTGGCCTCAGGCGCAGGCGAGGCCGATGTGATCGAAAAGATCGACATCGGTGGCATATCCCTTATTCGTGCCGCGGCAAAAAACTATCGCGACGTAACGATCGTTGCTTCACGAGCGCAATACGCCCCCCTGTTGGAACTGCTCAAGCAGGGCGGTGCACAGACTACGCTCGACGATCGTCGCCGATTCGCACGTGCCGCTTTCGCCGTTTCATCCGGCTACGACGCAGCCATCTTTCGCTATTTCGACGCCGACGAACACACCGCATTTCGCGTTGCATTCGACGACGCCATGCCCATGCGTTACGGAGAGAATCCCCATCAACGGGGCATCTTTTTTGGCTCATTCGATACACTCTTCGATCGCCTGCATGGCAAACAAATATCCTACAACAACTTGCTGGATATTGATGCTGCGGTCGCACTTATCGACGAGTTCGACGAGCCGACCTTCGCCATCCTCAAGCATAACAATGCGTGCGGAGTGGCTTCCCGTCCGACGATGGTCGAAGCGTGGAAAGCGGCCTTGGCCGGCGATCCCGTCTCAGCCTTCGGCGGCGTGTTGATAGGTAACCGAGCGATCGATGCCGACGCTGCCAACGAGATCGATCAGATATTTTTCGAGGTGATCATCGCACCGGATTATACTGAGGACGCGATCCGTATTTTGAGCAAAAAGAAAAACCGCATCATCCTGCGCCGCAAGGCAGTTGGGGCGGGGCAAGGCCTCGCCTTCCGCTCCCTCCTCAATGGCGTACTCGTGCAGGATCGCGACCTAAGCACACAAACCGCTGGCGACCTCAAGCCGATGACAACAGCTCTCCCCACCGAGAGAGAAACCGCCGACTTGCTGTTTGCCAACAAGATTGTGAAGCATAGCAAGTCCAATGCAATCACACTGGCGAAAAACAAGCAGCTCTGCGCCAATGGTGTGGGGCAAACATCGCGTGTGGATGCACTCAAACAGGCCATCGAAAAGGCCCGTACGTTCGGCTTCGATCTGAGCGGCGCGGTGATGGCCTCGGATGCGTTCTTCCCCTTTCCCGACTGTGTCGAAGCAGCTGCTGAGGCGGGAGTTACGGCCGTAATCCAACCCGGAGGATCCGTCAACGACGAACTCTCGGTGGAGTATTGCAATGCGCATCATATAAGTATGGTAAAGACGGGTATCCGTCACTTCAAACATTAACATTGAACTAAAGACATAACGAATAATATGGGATTATTCTCCTTCACACAAGAATTAGCTATCGATCTGGGGACGGCTAACACGATCATTGTCAGCGATGGGAAAATCGTTGTTGATGCGCCGTCTGTGATCGCATTAGATAAACGTACGGACAAGGTGTTAGCCGTCGGCGAGACAGCCCGCCAGATGCACGGTAAAACACATGAGAACATACGTACCGTCCGCCCACTTCAGGACGGCGTCATAGCTGACTTTTACGCCGCCGAACAGATGATTCGCGGATTGATCAAAATGATCCACTTCCGGAATCGTTGGTTCTCTCCCCCTTTGCGCGTTGTGGTTTGCATTCCCTCCGGTAGCACAGAGGTAGAGATACGTGCCGTGCGTGACTCTGCAGAACATGCAGGCGCACGCGACGTCTACATGATCTATGAACCCATGGCTGCGGCTATCGGTATAGGTGTTGATGTGGAGGCGCCAGAAGGAAACATGATTGTGGATATAGGTGGAGGGACGACGGAGATCGCCGTGATCTCACTCGGAGGTATTGTCTCCAATAAGTCTATCCGTATAGCCGGCGACGATCTGACGGCCGACATCATGGAGTATATGCGTCGTCAGCACAATATGAAGGTGGGCGAAAGCACGGCCGAGAGAATTAAGATCAACGTAGGTGCCGTCTTGACCTCGCTCGACAATCCGCCAGAGGATTACGTGGTGCACGGTCCGAATCAGATGACAGCACTGCCTATGGAAGTGCCCATCTCTTATCAGGAGATTGCGCACTGCCTCGATAAGTCCATCTCGAAAATGGAAGCAGCCATTCTCAGTGCCCTCGAGCAGACCCCGCCCGAGCTTTATGCCGATATTGTTCGTAACGGCATCTATCTGGCTGGTGGTGGCGCCATGATTCGCGGTTTAGAGAAGCGGTTGACGGACAAGATCAATATCCCGTTCCGTGTGGCCGAAGACCCGTTGCATGCCGTAGCCAAGGGGACCGGTATCTCGCTGAAGAACATCGACAAATTCAAGTTCTTAATTAAGTAAGTACCGGGGCCGTGTGCGGCGTGCATAGAGCCTTTCGCCCCGGTAAAGCGGAGGCTTTTATAGCGTACGCACTCCAGTCCTTCCACTATCTATGCGGAAACTGCTTGAATTCCTTATAGGGAAAAGGCATTGGTTCTTATTCTGTTTCCTTGAGATCGTTTCGTGCATACTCCTATTCTACAATCAGGATTACCACCGAAACCTAATCTTTGGTTCTTCTAACACCGTAGTCGCCCAGATCTCTTCTATTTCGGGCAGGGTGAGGTCGTACCTCGGACTCCGAGATGAGAACAAGGCCCTGTTTGAACAGAACGGGCAACTACAACTTCAGGTTATCAAACTGGAGCGAGAAATCGCGTACATGAAGGCCCATGCACAGACGTACGATAGTCTGTTTGTGGCCGACACCGTGACGATGCCTTACCATTTCGTCACGGCCGAGATCGTCAATAGCAACGTCTCTTCACTGTCGAATTACCTCACCATCGACAAGGGGACCAAAGACGGGGTGAAGGTCGATATGGGTGTCGTCACCACGCAAGGCATAGTCGGCATTGTATCGGTGGCGGATGAGCATTTCTCGGTTGTCATCTCTGTGTTGAATCCTAAGCTGCTCGTCAGTTGTAAGCTGCTGAATGGGAACTATCACGGGTCACTGGTTTGGGACGGGCGCGATCCACGATATGCTTATTTGGATGATCTACCTCGCCACGCCATCTTCAAGGAGGGCGACACGGTGGTTACTACCGGATTTTCGACGGCCTTTCCGCCGAACGTCATGGTCGGCACCGTGGCGAAGTTTGAGAAGAAACGGGATCAGAATTTCTATTCACTCAAGATCAAGTTGGCCACCGATTTCTCGGCCATAAAGTCCGTCCGAGTGATACAGAACGATTTTCGCGAAGAGCGTGAAGCGGTGGAAGAAAAAGCGCGTACCCTCATAACGAATAAGACAGAATGATTAAGGGCTTGCTCAGAGTCGTGGCGTATATCGTCGTGTGTGTGTTGTTGCAGGTGACGGTGTTTAACCACATCCACCTCTTCAACCTCATGACGCCCTTCTTGTACCTCTACGCCATCGCCAAGATCCCCGCCGGATTCACGCGCGTGCAGGTCATTTGGATGGCTTTCATTACGGGGCTACTGGTCGACATCTTCTCCGGGACACTCGGCATACATGCCGCCGCGTCTACCCTGATCGGCTACTATCGCAACCCGCTTATGCACGCCTTCACCGACAAGGAAATGCTCGAAGACGCTTCGCCCTCGTACGTTACGCTGGGCACGGGCGCCTTCATGAAATATATCGTCTGCCTGACGTTCCTTCATCACACGGCCCTGTACGCCATCGAGTCCCTCTCCTTGTTCGATCCTCCCTATCTACTCCTTCGCATCGCATCCAGCACTGTGCTGACTACGCTTTGCCTCTTTGTGATTGAAGCCTTCCATATGGAACGTCGAAGTGGAGAACTTTAAGAAATACGCTTACGAAAACCGGCGATTCATCGTCATCGGCTCCGTCATCTTTGTGCTGCTCGTCTACATCGTGCGGCTCGCTCTTTTGCAGCTTGTAGACAGTAATTACAAGGCCTCGGCGGACAATAACGCCTTTCTCAGGAAGGTGCTCTATCCCGCACGCGGCGTCATCTACGACCGTAACGGCCAGCTGCTTGTCTACAACCAACCGGCCTACGACGTAATGCTCATCATGCGCGAGATACAGGCTTTCGATACCCTTGATTTCTGTCGCACGCTGGGCATTACCAAAGAGGTGTTCGACAAGCGCATCGCCGATATCAAGAACAAGAAGCTCAACCCCGGCTATTCCTCTTATGTGCCGCAGGTGTTCATGAACCAGCTCTCCTCCTATGAGTACGGCGCCCTGCAAGAGAAGCTCTACAAGTTCCCCGGCTTCTACATACAGAATCGCACCATCCGCGAATACACCTATCCCAATGCCGCCCTACTGCTGGGCAACATCGGCGAGGTGAACCGACGCGACATCAAAGACGATAACTACTACAATCAGGGCGACTATGCCGGGCGTGCCGGTGTAGAGCGTTCGTATGAGAAATGGCTCCGCGGAAAGAAGGGCATCGAGGTCCTTCTGCGCGACGCCCGCGGACGTATCAAGGGCCGATTTGAGGACGGAAGGCACGACGAAGTGCCCATATCGGGCAAGAACCTCACCCTTGCTATCGATATCAATCTCCAGATCTTGGCCGAGAAGCTGCTCAAAAACAAAGTAGGCAGCATCGTCATGATCGAGCCTGCCACCGGCGAGGTACTATGCTTGGCCAGCTCGCCCGGCTACGATCCCAACCTGCTGGTGGGCCGTAAACGCGGAAAGAACTACGCCATGCTGGAGGAAGACCCCACCAAGCCCCTCTTCGACCGATCCATCATGGCCATGTACCCCCCGGGATCGACCTTCAAACCCACCCAAGGACTCATCTTCCTGCAAGAGGGTGTCATCACTCCCGATAAACTCTACACCTGTGCCCGCGGATACCCCTACCACGGAGGCAAACCTGCCTGCCACGGCCACGGATCGCCCCTGGCACTTATTCCGGCTATCGCCACCTCTTGTAACTCCTACTTCTGCTGGGGACTGCACGACATGCTCGACAGCCGTCGCCGATACCCCACCGTGCAGGAAGCCCTCGACAAATGGAAAGACTACATGGTGGCCCAGGGATATGGCTATCAGCTGGGTATTGACCTGCCCGGTGAGAAGCGCGGATACATCCCCAACAGCAAGGTCTACGACAAGGTCTACAAGTCGGCACGCTGGAACTCCAGCACCATCATCTCCATCGCCATCGGACAGGGCGAAGTGCTCGCCACCCCGCTGCAGATCTGCAACCTGGCCGCCACCATAGCCAATCGCGGTTACTACATCGTCCCCCACGTCGTCCGGAAAATAGAGAACGCACAGCTGGACTCCATCTACACCCACCGCAAATACACCGGTATCGATCAAGAGCACTACCGCGTCATCGCCCAAGGCATGCGTATGGCCGTCGTCGGAGGCACCTGCCGCGGGCTCAACATGCGTGACGTCGAGGTCTGCGGCAAGACGGGTACTGCCGAGAACCCCCACGGCAAGGACCACTCCGCCTGCATGGCCTTCGCACCCTATAACGAACCCAAAGTGGCCATCGCCGTCTACGTCGAGAACGCCGGCTTTGGCGCACGCATGGCCGTCCCCCTGGCACGCGTCATGCTCGAACGATACTTCCACGGCGCACAGGCCAACTCCGAGGCCGACGTGGAATCCCTTTCCAACACCGTAGTCAAGGCTACCAACAACAATAACCGTGTACCGAGATAACGAAAGAAGGAGTCTCTGGCTCTCTGTCGACTGGCTGACCATCATCGTCTACATACTCATGGTCGGCTGCGGATGGCTCAGCATCTGCGGCGCCAGCTACGAGTATGACACCACCGGCCTCTTCGACCCCGCCGGCCGACCCGGCTCGCAGCTCATCTGGATAGGCTCCGCCTTCGCCCTGAGCTTCATCATACTCATGCTCGAGCGCGACATCTATGAGACCTTTGCCTACCTCTTCTATGGCCTCATCATCCTCCTACTTATCGCCACCATCTTCCTGGCGCCTGACATCAAGGGGTCGCGCTCTTGGCTCGTCCTCGGCCCCATCCGCCTGCAGCCCGCCGAGTTCGCCAAGTTCGCCACCGCTCTGGCCTTAGCGCGCCTGATGAACAGCTACAACTTCAACCTCTTTACCCTCCGCAACTTCGGCCTCGTGCTGCTCATCATCCTGCTGCCCATGGGCCTTGTGCTGATGCAGAAAGAGACCGGCTCGGCCCTCGTCTTCCTCGCCTTCGCCCTGATGCTCTATCGCGAAGGCATGTCCGGCTATCTGCTGCTGGCCGCCGTCTGCGCCGTCACCTTCTTCGTCACCGTGATGAAGTTCGACGACACCCTCCTCGGAGCCACCCCAGCCGGCGCACTCATCGTCTCCTCCCTCACCCTCATCATTGAGATGCTCCTCGTCACCGGCCTTCGGAACGACCGCCTCACGCTCCGCATCATCCTCTACGGCCTCGTGGCCGCCCTCCTCACGGCCATCATCGCCTCGCTCTACATACCCGTCAACTTCGTTTGGGTGCTTGTTGGTGTCATCCTCACCTCCAGCCTCATGCTCATTGTCCAAGCCATTGTCAAGCTCAGTTGGCGTTACGCCCTTGTGGCCCTCTTTGCCCTCTCGTCCGTAGCCTTCATGCTGTCGGTCAACTATGTCTTCAACGACATGCTCGAGCCCCACCAGCAGCAACGCATCCGCGTCTCCCTCGGCCTGGAGGACGACCCCGGCGGATCGGGCTACAACGTCAACCAGTCCAAGATCGCCATCGGCTCCGGCGGCCTGTTGGGCAAAGGCTTCCTTAACGGCACACAGACGAAGCTCAAATACGTGCCCGAGCAAGACACCGACTTCATCTTCTGCACCGTAGGTGAGGAGTTCGGCTTCGTCGGCTCCATAGTCGTCCTGACCCTTTTCGGTGTGATGATCGTGCGACTCATCACCCTGGCCGAGCGACAAGACACCCTTTTCGGGCGCGTCTACGGTTACAGTGTAGCCTCCATCATCCTCTTTCACCTCGTCATCAACGTCGGCATGGTGCTCGGTCTCACCCCCGTGATCGGCATCCCCCTACCCTTCTTCAGCTACGGTGGCTCGTCGCTCTGGGGCTTCACCATCCTCCTCTTCATCTTCCTCCGCATCGACGCCTCGCGGAAAGAGGTGTAAGTCCCCAAAAGCGAAGCCCGGGAGGGAGGGCGTTTGATGAGGGCGGGGACAACAGCGAGAGGTGTCCCTAATCCCGCGCGGGGGTATCAAAATGGCGGTAGGCTTGGAATACACTTAGTTTTCGGTTTCTGCCCCTTCCAGTATCTCTGGGACTCTAATGTCTGTCCTCTACGAAGATCAAAACCATGCTTAGGTAGGATCTCCGTAGGGGGACAATTCGTTCTCCTATGTATGGATTTGACCTCTGCTAACCGACGGGAATCCTCGGGCATGTCTGGATGGTGATGTGGTGGCCCAAAAGGCGACACAGGCACTTTTTGTTTTTCATTTTTAGCAGTTAGATCCTCCATCTATATTTGCGGCTGCAAGAAGAAAAGCGACAACCATCCGATTGCACACAACCGAATGACTATTTCAAGCCTCGACATACCACAGCCCTCCGATGAGCCGTATAAACAAGCACCCATAAAGGTGTTTGGCGATCTGGTTATCCCCCATAGCATATGAGCAACAGAAAATATTATTGCGCGTACTGCGGCCAGTCTTTCAAGAGCGTTAGCGAGTTGACGCGGGCAGGGCTGTACGCGCGCCATCCCGACGGCCCCGTCCGAGGGAAACACAAGCTCTACGAGGGGACTGAGAAGACGGTCTACACCTGTAAATACTGTGGCACGGAAGCCCGCACGATTGACCGTCTAACGTCCTCCACCTGCGTACACCATCCCAAGGGCCACAACCGCGGCCATCATGAGCCAGCACTATAGCGTATTTGATTTTTACACACCTCTATACATCACCACTTAAACGAATGATTTTATGGAAAAGGAAAAAGCAACCCAGAGAGAATTGAAATGGCGTAGAACCAGCCAGTGGCGCGCTGCTAACGGATGGCGTACGATCCCCTTGCGCCGGTGGACATTCGTTTGATTGAAGAATGAATTCAAGAGAAAGTTCAGATGAATCAGCGAACAAATCAAGGATGGAATCGTACTGGTAAATGGAATACTGCAAGCAGACGCCTCGTTTACGCGTTGCAGAGAGCCGATTTGGATTCCGTTCAGTTAGGATTAAGTCTACCGTCGGCAGGCTGCTTATCGGACGATGAGGCAAGCTGTGAGATGCAGCCAGTAGGCGCAGATGTTGAGCTCGAAAAAGTGCACGTCTGCAACGACCCTAAGAAAGAGAATGTGCGCCAAGGGTGGCGCAGAACTGACCGGTGGCGTGCTGCGAATGGATGGCGCGCCTCCACGTTGAAATGGGAGGATCCCGATCCGATCAAAAACGGATGGTTGGCTTACTGGCCACAAGTCATTATGACGCTTTCGCCAGGCAGCCCAAGCCTTAGCCTCGAATCGCAACCAGCAAGCGGGCATGCGGAGAAAGAGGATAACGAAAGACCTTCCGCAATAAATATTCCAGATAACGCAAGCAAGAAATACGAGCGATTTGAAGCCCGTTATCAGGAGCTGTCGTCTTACTTGTGTTCCATCGCTGCGAAGATTGACGCGATCAGAACAGACAACACGAAGCAGGCCGGTATCAAGAAGAATCTTCTCGCGTTCTTGGAGACCTATATCAAGGATTCGATGAATAAACTGGGGGAAATCAAGACGGGTGCCCGATGGGATAAGCTGGTCATTGCCTTTTTCGGCGAGACGAATGCCGGGAAGAGCACCATCATCGAAACCTTTCGCATCCTCTTTGACGAATCGCGAAATCGGGCGGAGAAAGAAGGAGACGGTCTGATCGTCGGCGACGGACGATCTGACTTTACGAAGGTCTATGAGGAGTATAACCTGAAGATTAATGGCAAGGAGTTTATCCTGATTGATGTACCGGGAATTGAGGGACGGGAAGAAGACTTCAGAGATGAAATAAAGCGTGCATTAAATCAGGCGCATTGCGTGTTCTATGTGCAAGGGCACAATAAGAAACCGGACATAAAGACGGCTGAAAAAATCAAAAACTACCTCAGTGATTGGGTCAACGTCTATTCCATTTTCAATGTGCGCGGCGGTGCAAGCAACTATGATGAGAGCGACGAGCGCGAAACATTAGAGACCGAAGCCGTACGTAAGAATGAACAGCTTATTCAAGACACTTTCCGAGGAATCTTGGGGAACATCTACAAGGGAAATCTCACCCTTCAGGCCCTGTTGGCCATGTGTGCCCGAGGACACTTTTCAAGCACACGCGAAGATTTGCTGCGGGCGCAGAAGAAGTTGCTTGGCTATTTCGGTAGCGGTGATGCGGTGCTTCGGTTCAGTCGGTTCGACCGGGTCATGCAGTTAGTGGATCAGATGTCGGAGCACTATATGGACGAGATCGTCGAGGCCAACAAGCAGAAGTTAATTGCGCAGTATCGCAAAGTCTATCAAGGCTTGGTGGATATGATGGCGCAACAACGGCGAGATATCGACCTGTTAAAGGAGCGGCTGATCCAGTTTGACGTAGACATGGGCATCTCGTTCGATGATACGAAAAGATTTATTCGTAACCGGCTGGATAATACGCATACAAAGATTTTTGACGACTTCAAGAGTGCTGTTTGCGAAGTGATCGATAAACGTCTTAACCGCAAGAAGACGATCAGTGAAATTCAGGAACGTGCAGAGAGCGTATTTAGCGTCTACACGATAGAATCCAAAAACATAGTCGAATTCGAACTCAATCTCTTAGGGGAGAAAATAGAGGAGAGACGCCGTGAGCTTGACAATATCCAAATTGGCGAATTGCATGCCGATGGGGCACGCTTGGAGATACCCGAACTTGATGCAGCTTTTGATGGGATGAATTTTAATCTGGACGACGTCTTCGGCTTTGCTTCCACGGTGATAGGAATCGCCCGCGCCTTTAGCGGCATTCATAAGTTCGGAATGCCTGTCGGTGCAGCCTTCGGGATTGTGATTTGGGGTGGGAAGCAGCTCTTTTTGGGGGATAGGAAACGAGAAGAAGCCAAGGATAAGGCTCGCGTATTGATCGAAGAGAAGAAACGAGAGAGCCAATCCTCCGGACTGAATAAGCAGATCAATGCCATCAATCAGATGCTCGATAACGAAAAAGGCCACATCTGGCTAATCATTAGAAACGAGCGCAGCAATTTGCAACAACTCAGCGGCGCGATAGAGGATGCCCAAAGGCAGGTCGTAGCGTACGCTAATCACATTAAGAACACAGCATATGGAGAAATTTGAAGTAAAGAAGCAGCGCCTGAAAGAGGCGCTGTCGGGATTGGAGCAACTGCTCGATGAGGGGCAGCGTTTAGGGCTGGATCTGGCTGACGCCGCCCAGAAGCTCCGAAGCGTTGTCCAAGCCTCAGAAGACGAAACGATCCGCATTGTCCTGCTCGGTTCCTTCTCGGACGGCAAGACGAGCGCGATAGCCGGCCTACTCGGCCGGTTGGAAGACTCGATGAAGATCGACCAAGACGAATCGTCTGACGAATTGAAGATCTATCGTCCGAAGGAGTTGAAGGATGGATTCGAGATCGTCGACACCCCGGGGCTGTTCGGAACGAAAGAGAAGGAAACGGACGGGCAAACGATGAGGTATTCTGAAATCACCGAGCGGTATATCTCCGAGGCGCACATCGTCATTTACGTCTGCCATGCCGTCGTGCCACTCAAAGACAGCCACAAGGAGATCATCCGGCTGGTGATGCGCGACTTCGGTAAGCTGGACTGCTCCATCTTCGTCATCAACAAAATGGACGAGGCCGGAACCGACATGCTCGACGCGGACGACTATGCCGAAATGGCTGCCATCAAAAAGAAAAACCTGATCCAACGATTAAGGGACACTATCCACCTGACGCCCGAGGAGGAAGCCGGACTGCGCATCGCGTGCATCGCCGCCGACCCCAAGGGGAAGGGGCTAGCGCATTGGTTCGCCCGGCCAGACGACTACATGCGGCGCTCCCATATCGGCCTCCTACGCGACTACATCACTGAAATCACCGAAAAGAAAGACGCCACTGCGCTGCGCGAAAACAAAAACATTGCCGCGGTGAAAGATGCGATGATGCAGGTGGAAAAAGAGATTTTCGAGCGCGAACGCCTTTTGTCGGCCGACTTAGAGCGAAGCCAAGAGGCGATGAAGGAAATCAACACCGAGCTCCGATTGATGAAAAAAGACGTAGAGGAAGCCCGACGAACCATGTCCAACAGGTTAAATACGCACATTGACGGTGTCCGAATAGACATCAATACCTCCACATGTCAGAGCATATCCCAAATCATAGAACAGCGCCTCGGGCTCAAAGACGATAAGGTTGGATTCATCTTAGAGCGCAACATAAATCAGATCCTCCAAGACTGTAGCGAAGCCAGCAATCTCCAAGTCTCATCGATGCATGTGGGCAAACTGGAAGCCCTCTTTGAAGACCAAAGTGAGATCATGCGGCAGATGGTTAGACAAGGCGGAAAGGCCCTGGGATCGGTCAAAGTGTCCAGTGGAGCGGTCAAGTCCACCCGCAACGTCGTCGCCCCAAACCGTAAGTTCAAGCCCTGGGAAGCAAAAAAGATCGCCGATAAGACGACCGACACGTTGAGCGGTTTGGATATCGCATTGACTGTTGGCATGGAAGTTTGGGATGCCATCGTCTCAAAGAAACGGGAGAATGATTTGGCCGAACTGAAAAGCCAACTCAAAGGAATGCTCGCCGATATGCAGGCCGACATCTACGCTCAATTCAACGACAACGAATCGTACTACAAGAACTTCGCGCCCTCCTTCCTCGAGATGCAGCAGCACGCCGAGGAGATGCAAGAGACCGTCGACCGAATCCGCAAGCAGACCGAAAGGCTGCACGATTACGGCGAGCGTCTGAGAAAACACTTTGACATCAAAGACACGGTCAAGGACACGGTCATATAAAACAGCCCTCCTCTCCCCATCTTTCCGTTAAAATATTTAAGAGATCGGCCATTGACTGCAGTCAGAGGCATGCAAAACGCGTTTTTCTATCCATTGACAATAGTCAGAGGTGTCTAAAACGCGTTTTGGGACCCATTGACAACAGTCAGAGATGTCCAAAACGCATTTCTTAGCCCATTGACAGTAGTCAGAGGCATCTAAAACGCATTTTGCATACCTCTGACTGCTGTCAACGTCTTTTTCCATCCGCAAAGAGGAGGACGCTAAGGCGAAGTGGAAAGTCGATGCCAATAATTTCATCGTATCATTGTGCCCCGAAGGCCAATCGATAGAGCGATTGGGAACTAAATCATATCAATTCTAAATACATAAATCACGATGAAGACACTTCATTCATGTAATGTGCCAAGATTGCAGCAGATGGAACTCGTAACCCTGCTGCGCGAGACAACGGCTGATGTGGAAACAGCAGCTGGGAACCTGAAAACGACCGACGTACCCCTCAAGCGCTACCTGAAGGAGACGAAAGACGGAATCGATCCCTTCGAGACGGCTACCCGTAACCCAACGAAGGATCCGGATACGGAGGTCATGCATAAGAAGGACAGCGAGCGCGATAAGGCCGTGAGCCGGTTCGTGCTGAAGTTTCAGAGTTTCAGGCTGTCGGAAGATTCGGCCGAACAAACGGCTTACAACAACCTGCAAATCCTTTGGGCGCGCCATCGGAATGTGCAAGGGCTAAACAATGAAAATCAGACGGGCGCAACGGACAACCTGCTCAACGACCTGAAAAAGGAGCCCTTTGCATCGGCCGTGACGAAGCTCCATCTGGAGGCAGAGGTGACAGGCATACAGACGACGAACGATGCCTTCCGCACCTTCATGGTCGGTCGGCGAGCCACGGCCAGAGACGCCGCCATGGAAGAGACGCATGTAAACAAGATGCGTCGCGAGCTGACGGACAAGTACACGGGGCTTTGCATCTATGTGATGGCCATGGCGGATGCCTATCCGGACGTCCCGGAATGGGCCAAGTCGCTGGCCGCCATCAATGTGATCCGCAAGCGCTATGCGGAGATCCTAACTCGTCGTGCAGCCGCACAGAAGGACAAGGATCCCAGCAAGCCCAAGACCCCGGAGCAACCCAAGACCCCGAAGGACCCGAAGCAGCCCGATCAGCCGAAGGACCCGAAGCAACCGGAGAAACCCGGTGGTGGCGCTGGCGAACAGCCCAAGAAACCGGACGAGAAACCGAAGGATCCGAAGAAACCGGGTGGCGACGGTAATCCTGACATCACGTTGCCGGAGGAATAGGGGCGTCAGGGACGCCAGCCAAGTTTGCCGGGTAC
>ERZ772921.282-NODE-282-length-31573-cov-4.675931_pt1 | contig 31573 bp, 26 predicted proteins | sample MGYA00512117_ERZ772921 | MGnify/ENA primary metagenome ERZ772921 (study PRJEB29015, sample SAMEA2737944) | human oral metagenome | biome: human oral; feature: human-associated habitat; material: dental | place: China | collected 2150 ...
ACTTTATTAACAGTACTGCGGGTATGATTGAAATAGGGAGTGTTTCTGTTTAATTACTGCTGTTTAATCTGACCATTGTCTATGTTACCAACTACTCTTCTTCCTTATATCGCACCTTTGCTATACTTGCCACTCTTACATCATTTTCTTTGTTCATATCTATAAGCTTAACTCCGGAGGTATTTCTTCCCGATAAGGATATGTCTTTTACACCTATCCTTATTATTATTCCCTCACTGCTTATTATCAGTATGTCCATATCGTCATCGACCAGTTTTGCACCTATGAGTTTTCCGGTCTTTTCTGTAAGGTTGTGGCACTTTACACCCTGTATATTTCTATGTTTGGTTTCATATTCCGATAACTTGGTTCTCTTACCTATACCGAACTCTGAAATAGTAAGCAGTTCATCACCCTGTGATGAAGTTTGCATGGCGATAAGTTTGTCTCCTTTTGCAAGTTTAACACCCTTTACTCCCCTTGCATTTCTTCCTATATTTCTTAAATCTTTTTCACTGAATCTGACACACTTACCGAATCTGCTTATAAGCAAGATATCCTCATCTTTACTTGTAATTTTAACTTCTATAAGTTCATCATCTTCAATGAGATTTATAACTTTTAATCCGTTTCTTCTGATATTGGAAACCTCATTTAGACCAAGTTTCTTTATAATACCATGCTTTGTAGCCATAAAAAGATAACTCTGATCTTTCTTATTCTTTTCAGCTATTATTGCACTTATCTTTTCTTCAGGCTTTAGATCAAGAAGATTTATAATAGCATTACCTCTTGCAATTCTGCTTGCATCGGGTATTCTGTACGCCTTTATCCTATAAACCCTTCCCATATTGGTAAAGAAGTAAATATTCTTATGTGTGGAAGTAATTATAATATCCTCTATAAAGTCATCCTCTATAGTCTGCATTCCCTTAATGCCCTTGCCTCCTCTGTTCTGAGACTTAAAATTATCGGGGCTCATCCTCTTTATATATCCGAGATTGGTCATAACCACTACCGTATCTTCATCAGCTATCAAATCCTCATCTTCCATACTTTCATCATGACCGAAGATGGTCTTTCTGTCTGTAGCATATTTTTCGGATACAATACTTATCTCTTCTTTAATAAGGGCAAGGAGCTTATTATTGTCTGCAAGAATTTCATTATAATATTTTATTTTTTCCATCAGTTCGGCGTATTCAGCCTCAAGTTTTTCTCTTTCAAGACCTGTAAGAGCCCTAAGTCTCATATCAACTATAGCAGAAGCCTGTACTTCGCTAAGTTCGAATCTTTCCATAAGACTTTGCCTTGCTATACCTACATTTTCGCTGGCTCTTATAATTTTTATAACTTCATCTATATTATCAAGTGCCTTAAGTAGACCTTCTAATATATGTGCTCTTTCCTTTGCCTTATTTAAATCATATAAAGTTCTTCTGGTAACTACTTCTTCCTGATGCTTAAGGTAATAGTCAAGCATTTGCTTAATATCAAGTATCTTAGGTTCATTATTAACCAAAGACAGCATAATAACACCGAAGGTATCTTGAAGCTGGGTATGCTTATAAAGTCTGTTAAGAATTATATTGGCATTAACATCCCTTCTAAGCTCTATAACCACCCTCATACCCTCTCGGTTTGACTCATCTCTCAGATCCGTAATACCGTCAACCTTTTTATCTCTTACAAGCTCGGCTATCTTTTCGATAAGCTTTGCTTTATTAACAAGGTAAGGAAGTTCTGTGATTATTATACGATTTTTCCCGTTTGGCAGAGTTTCAATATTTGATATGGCTCTAACCTTTATCTTACCTCTTCCGGTAGTATAGGCTTCCCTTATACCCGATTTACCGAGTATCATTGCACCTGTAGGAAAATCAGGTCCTTTTATGATGCCTAAAATATCATCTATAGTAGTTTCTTTTTGCTCTACCCTGTTATCAATAATTAACTTTATTGCATCTATAGTTTCTCTCAGGTTATGAGGGGGTATATTCGTAGCCATACCTACAGCTATACCGGTAGTTCCGTTTACCAAAAGATTGGGAAATCTTGCCGGCAATATTATAGGCTCTTTTTCTGTATCATCAAAGTTAGGTACAAAATCTACCGTATCTTTGTTGATATCCGCAAGCATTTCCATAGCTATTTTGCTAAGTCTTGCCTCAGTATACCTCATAGCTGCCGCAGAGTCTCCGTCTACAGAACCGAAATTTCCATGCCCATCTACCAAAGGACAGCGCATAGACCAGTCCTGAGCCATGTTGACCAAGGCTCCGTATATTGAAGAGTCTCCGTGAGGATGATACTTACCCATGGTATCTCCGACTATACGGGCACACTTTCTGTGTGGCTTATCCGGACCGTTATTAAGCTCTATCATTGAATATAAAATTCTTCTTTGTACCGGCTTTAGACCGTCTCTTATATCCGGAAGTGCTCTTGAAGCTATAACACTCATAGCATAGTCTATATATGACTTTTCCATAGTTTTCTTTAGGTCTATGTCATTTACCTTATCGAAAACATTTGCTTCCATTAAATTTTCCTCCTAGATATCAAGATTTTTGACATACTTTGCATTTTTTTCGATAAATGCTCTTCTCGGCTCTACCTCATCACCCATAAGTGTAGTAAAGGTAAGGTCTATATCCGTCTTTCTTTCTTCATCATACACAACTTTAAGAAGAATCCTTCTTTCAGGATCCATTGTAGTTTCCCAAAGCTGCTCCGCATCCATCTCTCCAAGACCTTTATATCTTTGTATCTTGTTGTTCTGGTCTCTTCCTACCTCACTCAGTATATTATTAAGTTCCTCATCACTGTAAGCATACCAGGTTTTTTTGTTCTTTTCCAACTTATAGAGCGGAGGCTGTGCCAGATATACATGACCTTCTTTTATAAGTTCAGGCATAAATCTGTATATAAAAGTAAGCATCAATGTTTCTATATGTGCACCGTCTACATCAGCATCCGTCATTATTATTATCTTGTCATACCTAAGCTTTTCTATATCAAAATCTTCATGTATACCTGTACCGAAGGCGGTAATCATAGACTTTATTTCTGAATTACCGTATACTCTGTCAAGTCTTGCTTTTTCCACATTAAGTATCTTTCCTCTTAGCGGAAGTATTGCCTGTGTATCCCTTCTTCTTGCAGTCTTTGCGGAACCTCCTGCCGAATCTCCCTCAACTATAAATATTTCACATTCCTTAGGATTCTTGCTCGAACAATCCGCAAGTTTTCCGGGCAGCGATATACTGTCAAGTGCGGACTTTCTTCTTGTTAAATCTCTTGCCTTTCTTGCAGCCGCCCTTGCTCTTTGTGCCATAAGAGCTTTATCACATATTACCTTTGCTATACTCGGATTTTGTTCAAGAAAATAAGTCATCTGCTCGCTTACAATAGAATTAACTGCAAGTTGAGCTTCCGAGTTTCCCAGTTTTTGCTTGGTCTGTCCTTCGAACTGCGGATTTTCCACCTTGACCGAAACTATAGCGGTAAGTCCCTCTCTGATATCTTCTCCCGAGAGATTTTCTTCTGAGTCTTTTAAGAACTTATTTTTTCTGGCATAATCGTTAAATGTCTTAGTTACGGCATTCTTAAACCCTGTCAGATGCGTTCCGCCCTCAGGAGTATTTATATTATTTACAAAGGTGTATATACTGTCGGAGTAGCCGTCATTATGCTGCATCGCAACCTCCACCTGCACCCTTTCCTTGATACCCTCGCAGTATATGACCTTATCGTATACTGCCGACTTGTTGCCGTTTAAGTATTCGATAAACTCCTTAATGCCGCCCTCATAATGAAATTCTTCGCTTGAAGCTTCTTCACCTCTTAAATCTCTTAAAATGATTTTAAGCCCCTTTGTCAAAAAAGCGGTTTCTCTAAGTCTGGTCTTTAAGGTTTCATAATCAAATTCTTTTACCTCAAATATACTGTCATCCGGAAGGAAAACTACCTCAGTTCCGTGTTCTTCATCATCACAGCTGTCTATAACCGAGAGTTCTTTTATAACATTTCCCTTTTCAAACTCCATATTATAAACTTTTTTATCTTTATATACCCGTACACTTAAGCTTTTAGACAAAGCATTAACAACAGATGCACCAACTCCATGTAAACCGCCCGATACCTTATACCCTCCACCACCGAACTTACCTCCGGCATGTAATATGGTAAATACTACTTCCAGTGCCGATTTACCTGCTTTTTTTTGAATATCTACAGGTATACCCCTGCCGTCATCTCTTACTCTGATAGAGTTATCTGCATTTATATCAACTTCTATACAGGTACAAAAACCTGCCAAGGCCTCATCTACAGAATTATCAACTATCTCATATACTAAATGGTGAAGACCTCTATCAGATATGGATCCGATATACATACCGGGTCTTTTTCTTACAGCTTCTAAGCCCTCCAATATCTGGATCTGTGAAGCATCGTATGATGAGTTCATCTGTATTTCTCCTTTGCTTAAATAATTTTAGTAAATTCTTTTACCGAACTTACCTGTGCTTCTTTAACTTGCATAATGTTATCTATAGAAAAATTTTTATTTAATAAGTCATCTATTCCCGTACTTGTTATTATAGTTTGTAAATGTTTTATAGACTTTATAAGCCTTTTTTGTCTGCTTACATCAAGCTCGGAAAACACATCATCAAGTAAAAGTATGGGATAATCATTTATACTTTTTTTAACCAGCTCTATCTCCGCAAGTTTTAGAGAAAGGGCGGCGGTCCTTTGCTGCCCCTGTGAGCCGTAAAATTTAAGGTCAATATCTTTACCTGAATTTTTTATAAAAAACGATATATCATCTCTGTGCGGACCCACCGATGTCATTTTGTACTTTATATCATTATCCCTTGTTTTTAAAACCGCCTTTTCATATTGATCTATATCAATATTTAAGTCATAGTTTATATATAAACTTTCTTTTTCTCCGGTAATAGAGCTGTGTATATCTTTTATGTAAATATTTAAGCTTGCAATAAAGTCTTTTCTGTACTTTATTACCTCGCTGCCATAGTGAATAAGTTGTATATCCCATATATCAAGGCTTTGCAATAATTCTTTCTTATCAACATTAAAACTTATATCCTTTAAGAGCTTATTTCTTTGTGCTAAGATCTTATTATAGTTTATCAAATTATCCACATATATCTTACTTAATTGACAAAGCTCCATATCTATAAATCTTCGCCTGTCAGCCGGACCTCTTTTTATAATATTTAGGTCTTCCGGAGAAAAGAACACAACATTTAACATACCGAATAAATCATTTATTTTTCTTATAGGTATGCCGTCTATTGCTATACCTTTGGCATGATTTTTCCTAAGATGTATATCTATACGGTGATTTACTTCCCGCTTTTCTATATATATCTTAATATGTGCTTCTTCTTCATCAAAATTAATAACTTCCCTATCTTTTGAACCCCTATGAGACTTTGCGGTTGCCGACATATATATTGCTTCGAGTATATTGGTCTTTCCTTGGGCGTTATCTCCATAAAGCAAACTTGTTCCCTTATCAAGATTCAAATATAGGTCCTTATAATTTCTGTAGTTTTTAAGTTCCAATGATTTTATAATCATGATTGTTATAATTAAATATGTCGCTGTTTCTCAGCTTCCTGCCTCTTCTAAGTTCAACTTCACCGTTTACGCTGACCTTACCGTCTTTTATAAGGTACTTCGCCTCGGAGCCCATAGATACCTCTCCGGTCAGTTTAAGTGCCTGCTCCAGTTTTATATACTCATCTTTTATAACTATCTCTTCCAAAATACAAGCCTTTCTTAATCCTTTACTACTCAATAAAGTTTACAGGCAATATTATATAAAGATAGTTATTTTCCATATCTCTTATATAACAAGGTGCCTTTGGGTTACTAAAAAATATATCTACTTTTTCATCATCTATAACTTTTAATGCATCTATTAAAAACTTAGGATTAAAAGCTATTACCAGATTATCACCGGACTTATTGCAGTCTATGGCATTTTTCATTGAGCCGTAAGAGGATTTCATCCTAAGCTCCATAGAGGAATCCGTCATATCCAAAATAATAGGTTTGTGATCATTTTCCCTTATAAGTATCATAGAGCTGTCTATGGCATTGAGAAGTTTAAGCCTGTTGATATTTATTTTTGTTTTATAGTCTGATGATAACATATGCTCAATCTTAAAATACTCACCTTCCATAAGCCTTGACAACACTATTGTATCATCAAATTCAAATAATATGTAATTATCCGCAAAATATATGTGGATTTCTTTATCATTATTTGAGGAAATGATCCTTGCAAGCTCGGATAAAGTTTTAGAAGGTACAATAACCTTTATCTGTTCATAACTTTCCTTAAGCTTTACATTTCTTATAGATATTCTATGTCCGTCTAAGGCTACAAACCTTGCTATATCCTCATTTATATCAAAAAGCACTCCAGACATCATTTTATTACTGTCAGTTAAGGACACTGAAAAAATAGTCTGTCTTATAACTTCCTTTAAGGTGAACTGATTTAACTTTATATGCTTATCTTTTTCTATCTTTGGAAGATAGTTAAATTCTTCGGGATCAAAGCCCTGTATTTTAAATACGGCATTGTTGGAAGATATAATTGTATTATAAGATCCATCCGCTTCTATAGTTATATCATAGTCTTGTGCATCAAGTTTTCTGACTATGTCATAGACTAATTTAGCTTCCAATGCTATCTCTCCGTTTTCAACTATATTTGCCTCTACTTTTGTTTCTATACCTATCTCCAGATCTGAAGCACTAAGAAGTACCTTATCAAATGAAGCATCAAATAATATACATTCCATCAACGGATTGGTTGTCTTACCCGATATAGCCTTAGAAACTATATTGATAGCATTAATAAGCTGTTCTTTATTAAATATAAGTTTCATTTTTTTGCCTTTCACAATTACACAAATAATATATAAACAGATATGCACAATTTAGCTCTAATAATAATGTAAATTAACATTGCTTAAATTGTGCGCTCTCAAAGTTGTATATATATAATAATATTTAGTATCAGTAATAGTAGTAGCTGTTAATATGTTAAAAAGTACCCTAAAGCCTGTAAATACAACAAATATAGCTTTTATAACTGTGTTTATAAGTTGTATAAAAAAGGCTTAAAACTGTAATTACTGTGGTGATAACTTCTTACTTATCACTTCGACAGTATTCTTCACTTCAGGGTTTTTCTTCATTTTATCCTCAATACTGTTGACAGCGTTCATAACTGTTGTGTGATCTTTTCCACCGAATGCGGCACCTATATTTTTCAGAGGTGCATCTGTAAGTCTTCTGCACAAATACATGGCTACATGCCTTGGATAGGTTATGCCGGCAGCCCTTGTCTTCTTAAGCAAGTCTTCCATACTTATCTCAAAATGCTCGGCAACGATCTGCTTTATAAAATCCACAGTGATAACACGAGGTTCATCAGGGCTTATAAAATCTTTTAAGGCTTCTTTGGCAAGTTCAAGGTCTATATCTCTTTTTTCGAGTCTTCCCTTGGCAGAAACCTTATTAAGCGCTCCCTCAAGTTGTCTTATATTCTCCTTTATATTAGTTGCTATATACTGCATAACCGCATTGTCTATATTAAGATTGTCGGTTTCTTCCTTTTTTCTCAGTATAGCCATCCTGGTCTCATAATCAGGAGGATTGATATCCACGATAAGACCGGACTCAAATCTTGACTTAACTCTGTTTTCAAGTGTTAAAAAGTCCTTTGGGGGTCTGTCTGAGGATATTACGATCTGTTTCTTATATCTGTATAAGTCGTTGAAGGTATTAAAGAACTCTTCCAAGGTTCTTTCTTTTCCTATTATAAACTGTATATCATCTATAAGCAGCAAATCGTTCTGCCTATATTTTTTTCTAAAGTCTGTAATGGAAAAGTTATTCCTGTTGGCTATGGAGTCTATGAGTTCATTTGTAAATGTTTCACTTGTTTCATATATAACCTTAGCATTTTTATTATTGGATACAATAAAATGAGCTATAGACTGCATAAGATGAGTTTTACCAAGTCCTGCATCACCGTATATAAATAAAGGATTGTATATCTCTCCGGGGCTTTCCGCTACAGCTAAGGAGGCGGCATGTGCCATAGTATTGCTCTTACCTACAACAAAGTTATTGAAAGTGTATTTTGCATTTAGGTTTGAGTCATTGATTTTCGGTTTGCTTAGCAATTTCCTTTTGTTATTAATGATAGAGGTTCTTTTGACTGTCTTCTTAATTTCTATTTTTACATCATATTTTTTGTTGGTTACATGTTCTATCGCTATACTTAAGGGATGAGAGTATTTTTTATTCACAATATTGCAAAACATCTTGTCTCTACCTATGAAATAAAGAGTTTCACTTCCCTTTTCGTCTTTTACTATTCTATCAATTATAAGAGGCTTTATCCATGTGTCATAAGATAATTCCTCTGAAACATCAAATTTATCTATAAGATATGATTTAACATATCCCCAGTTTGATTTTATTAACTCTATCATGTCTTCCATAAAGTTGCATCTCCATAAAAAAGATTTTAAAACTATAAATAACAGTCATTTAAATATAGGATATAATTGTATCAAAATAACACATCATTATCAAGTAGATTAGAATGTGGACAATATTGTGGATACTGTGTAGAAATAGATTGAAAAATAGGTATAACATAAATAACTTCTTATACAACCGTTGCATTGATACTATCTTTCCTTAATAACAAGATGCCTATAATGCTAAATATCAAAGAGGCAATACACAGGTATTTGAATGGTGGATATCAAAGAAATATATATTACATGTATATCTGAACTACCTGAACAGTAATCCGTTAGTTACAGTTCAGGTAGCTCATTCATCTTCGTCAAGAAAACTAAAAATATTTAATTTTTATCTATAAGTTAGACGAAGATGAATTCCGGCGGCAGCCTGATAGATATACATGTATAATATATACCTGAAAGCAAGCTTTCATTTGGTATATTATACATGTATATCTAAACTACCTGAACTGTAACTAATCAACAACATTATAAGGGGCTATCAGAAGATATAAACTCTATACAAACTAAAACGCCCTATAATCAAGTCATTTTTGTATAGAAATTTATACCCTCTGACAGCCCCTTATATGAAATCATTAAGTCCAAATTCTAATTTTTATTCAGAAAAAAGTGCTGTGGAAAAATATCTGTCTCCACTGTCAGGAAGCAATGCTACTATAGTCTTTCCTTTATTCTCGTCTTTTAGAGCAAGTTCTACAGCCACACTTAAAGCTGCTCCTGAGGATATACCCACTAAAAGTCCCTCTCTTTTTGCTATATACTTTGCATATTCAAAAGCCGACTCGTTACTCACCTTGGCAATCTCGTCATACACATTTACATCCAAGGTATCAGGTATAAATCCTGCTCCTATTCCCTGTATCTTATGAGGTCCCGGCTTAGCTCCCGAAAGTACCGCTGAATCTTGCGGCTCTACCGCAATAACCTTTACATCAGGTTTTTTAGACTTAAGAAAATGCCCTACACCTGAAATGGTACCTCCTGTACCTATACCTGATATGAATATATCAACTTCTCCGTCAGTGTCATTCCAGATTTCCGGTCCGGTTGTTTCTTCATGTATTTTAGGATTGACAGGATTTGCAAATTGACTCGGTATAAAGCTGTTTTCTATGCTTTCTGCAAGTTCCTGTGCTCTTGCTATAGATCCCTTCATACCCTTGCTTCCCTCTGTAAGCTCTACCTCAGCTCCATATATTTTAAGCATATTTCTTCTTTCAACGCTCATAGTCTCAGGCATGGTAAGTATCACTCTATATCCCTTTGAAGCTGCTACAGAAGCCAAGCCTATACCTGTATTACCTGAGGTTGGCTCTATAATCACCGATCCTTCTTTTAATTTTCCTTCTTTTTCAGCCGCCTCGATCATAGCCTTTGCTATACGATCTTTTACACTGCCTGCCGGATTAAAGTACTCAAGTTTTACTAACACTCTTGCCTTTAAATTCTTATCTTTCTCTATATTTACAAGTTCTACTAAAGGTGTATTTCCTACTAAACCTGTACTGCCCTTATATATATTAGCCATAAATCCTCCTAGGTTATAAACATATATTCATATCTGTTTGATAGGTTTATATTAAGCTATTTTTATTAAGTTGTCAAGTATTAATTTAAAAAAATTATTTAGACCCTAAAAACAGCTTTTTTACCCTACTTAAAATACCCTTCTATCTCACCTTTTTGAATAATATGCTTATCTATAAGTTTTAATATTTTACTTTTAGTAGAAAATGAACTTGCCTCAATGAAAGAGTCTATCGCATAAAAAGTAAATATATACCTATGTATTTTTCCTTTAGGAGGTTTTGGACCTGCATATTTTTGAAAACCGTAAGCAATTCCCTGCCTTGCATTGTCAAGCTCCTTAACTTTTGCACCTTTTTTTATTGCTCCGGGTATCTTATTGGCTGCCGGGATATTCCATATTATCCAATGTGTAAATTTATTTATAGGATGAGTCAGATCCTCCAAAGTTATAACCAATGATTTTGCATTTTCTGATAAATTTTTAACATTAAATTCGGGAGATATATTTTCACCCCTGCCTGTATATTCTATAGGAAATTTCTCTTTATTTTTCATACCTTTACACTCAATATCCAATATATAATTATCCATACTACAATCCTCTTTTATTTATAATAACTTTAAGAAATCCACCAATTTCCGTCTTCTGCCTTATTTAAGTTCCCTATCTCTTCTGAAATAAACCTACCCCAAAAATCTCTTATTACAAGTTTCTCATAATATTTATAATTATCACCTGCACAATTATTTTCTTCATCAAAGTCCTCTTCTATCCATGCATTAATATAAACCTTCTCCTCATCAATAAGTATAACTTGTTCATTGGAAGGTAATTTAAACTTAAACTTACTTGGATAATAACACACGAACTCATCATCACCGCTTATAATATTAACACCGTTTCCGATAAGCTTTAGGTTATAAAGATTCACATCTTTAATATCAAATTCTACAACATTTTCCAAAATCTTTTCAGGTAAATATTTATATAAACTAATTTTATTTTTATTAAAATCCCCCTGTAAAAAATAAAAGAATCCCTCAAAATAAATAGGAACACCGTAAACTATATTTATGGTTTTCTCAAATGGAGAGTAAACATTTGCCGTATCATAATCATAAAAATAAAGCTTTTGACCTCTATAGTCTTTGTAATTCAAATACTCTTTTATATCATAAAAATCTTCAAAATCATTTTTTGAAAAAGCAAATCTTGTCTGACCCGATATAGGCTCGGGATAAAACCCGTTTATTTTGTTAAAACGCTTAATTATCATTACTACCTCCATACTTAATATAAAAAGAAGTTATAGTATCCTTATTTGTATACTATAACCTCTTTTTTAACTTTTATCGATCTAAATCGGAAGGTTTCATGCTAAGGTCTATTTTACCTCTTATAGCATCTACTTTTATGACCTTTACCCTGACTATATCCCCTATATTGACAACATCTTCTACCTTGGCAACTCTCTTATCCGAAAGTTTTGAAATATGTATCATGCCGTCTTTGTTAGGTGTGATCTCCACAAAAGCACCGAACTCCAAAATTCTTACTACCTTGCCTTCAAACACCATGCCCGGCTCTATATCGGTTACTATATTTCTTATGATTTCAACCGCTCTTCTTATTTTTTCCTTATCGGTACCGCATACACTTACCTTACCGTCATCGTCTATATCGATCTTAACACCGGTTTCTTCAATGATCTTGTTGATAACCTTGCCTTGCTTACCCACTACATCTCCTATCTTACTTGGATCTATAGTAAGAAGCTCTATCTTAGGTGCGTACTCTAAAACTTCTTTTCTCGGTTCGGCTATACAAGGACTCATACAGGTGTCCATAATAAAGTTTCTTGCCTCATGACAGGTTTTTATAGCACCCTCAACTATCTCTCTGGTAAGTCCCTTGATTTTTATATCCATCTGTATTGCGGTAATTCCATACTTTGTTCCGGTTACTTTAAAGTCCATATCTCCAAAGAAATCTTCCAAGCCTTGTATATCGGTAAGAAGTACATAGTCATTATCATCTTCTCCGGTCACTAAACCGCAGGATATACCTGCTACCATGCTCTTAATAGGCACACCTGCTGCCATAAGAGACATACAGGAAGCACAGGTCGATGCCATAGAGGTCGATCCGTTTGACTCAAAGGTCTCCGATACCGTTCTTATAGCATAGGGGAAATCCTCCTCACTTGGAAGTACCGGTATCAAGGCTCTTTCTGCCAATGCTCCATGCCCTATTTCTCTTCTTCCCGGACCTCTTGACACCTTGGTCTCCCCTACAGAATAAGACGGGAAATTATAATGGTGCATATACCTTTTAGCAGTCTCTTCAGCATTAAGACCATCAAGTCTTTGCGCCTCTGCCAACGGTGCCAGCGTAGTTACATTACATATCTGAGTCTGTCCTCTGGTAAACATCGCTGAGCCGTGTACTCTCGGTATTATATCTATCTCGGCGGACAGCTCTCTTATTTGATTAAGAGCCCTTCCGTCAGGTCTTTTTTTATCCTTCAATATCATCTTTCTTACGGTCTTTTTCTGATATTGATAAAAGGCTTCGGAAAGAGAGTTGAGATAGTCTTCATTTTCCGCAAATGCTTCCTCAAGTCTTGTCTTAAGCTTCCTTAAATTTTCTTCCCTTACCTGCTTTTCATCTGCAAATACAGCCTCTTCCATTTCCTGTGGGCTAACCACTTCCTTCATAGCCTCTACAAGTTCAGGCGCTATAGCAAATGAGTCATAGGAATGTTTTTCCTTGCCTATATCCGCTACCATTTCTTCTATAAAGGCTATTATCTTCTTATTGATTGCGTCAGCCTGATATATAGCGTCTATCATGGTTTCATCAGGTACCTCGTTAGCCCCTGCCTCTATCATAACCACCTTCTCCTTTGTGGATGCAACGGTAAGTTTTAGGTCTGATACGCTCATCTGTGCGTCATTAGGATTTACTATAAGTTCTCCGTCTATAAGTCCCATCTGTGTACTGGCACAAGGACCGTCAAAAGGTATATCGGATATAGCAGCTGCTATAGCAGAACCGAGCATGGCTGTAAGTTCAGGTGAACAGCTTGGATCAACTGACAAAACCAAATTACTTATAGTAACATCATTTCTATAGTCACTTGGGAAAAGCGGACGCATAGGACGGTCTATTACTCTTGAAGTAAGTACCGCATTCTCACTTGCCTTTCCCTCTCTTTTATTAAAACCTCCCGGCATCTTGCCGGCTGCGTACATTTTCTCTTCATATTCTACTGAAAGCGGGAAAAAGTCTATTCCCTCTCTTGGGCTCCCGGAAGCCGTAATTGTAGATAATACTGTAGTATCTCCGTAGTGCATAAAAGCAGCGCCGTTTGCTTGGGCGGCTACTCTGCCTATATCCACCCTAAGTTCTCTGCCTGCAAGTTCCATAGTATAAGTCTTATATGTTTTACTCATATACCTCTCCTTAAATTTTTAAGACTATTTACGAAACTACAGATAAAACTCCGTTTTTAGTTCAAAATTTGTCTTTAATTGTATACAAAAAACAGTTTTTTATCTGTGGTCTCGAAATCTATAGTCTTTTATTTTTAATTTTGAATCTATGCTCATCAGCCTTGGCATACAAATCCTGATTTGCAAAATCACTTATAATCATTTTGTGCTAAAAATAAAGCTGTTGACAAAAAGCAAATATTATACAGCAATGCTTATGAATCTACCAACAGGCATATTTTGTATAAAGATCGGCTCTTTGCAACAGCTTCATAAAAATCAATCTACTTTCTAATTTCCAATTTTTCAATCAGGCTACGATAGCTTTCAAGGTTGGTATCTCTTAAGTACTTTAATAAACCTCTTCTCTTACCAACCATCTTAAGTAAACCTCTTCTTGAATGATGATCTTTCTTATTAAGCTTAAGATGCTCTGTAAGTTCTGTGATTCTAGCTGTAAGTATAGCTATCTGAACTTCAGGAGATCCTGTATCACCTTCTTTTCTGGCATACTTGGCTATAACTGCCGCCTTCTTTTCCTTTGAAATCATTGCTTTTCTCCTTTGCTTTATCTTGTCTTACCTTCAACGAAGTCTCGGTTGGAGTATCCTAAAACTGCGTCCAGGTGAATTAACCTAGATATACTAACATATAAACTTATGTTTTTCAAGGTTAATTATAAAAAGCAGCTATCTGCTGCTTTCTATTTGTGACCAAAGTGCCGTTCTTACTTAGTGACGCCTAGCAGTGCTAGGTGGGTTTCCTCACCTTAAGATCTGTCTTCCAAATTAAAAGGCATGACATCCTTTAAGAAATAATTAGAATCCCTTATGTCAAAATGTAGGTTCAAAATTGGTAAGGTTGTCGTACACTTCAGCGATATGCTTAGTATACTATTATTTGATACAAAGTTCAATATTTTTAGTATTTTTTTATAAAATTTAAATTTTTATAAGTTCTAACCTATTCCTATTATTATACCGCCGTCTCCGGCATATACCGTAGCCACACCTGCGGTCTGTGTAAGTAAAACATCTTTGAACTTGTTGCTGTCTTTAAACATCTTAGCCACAAACTCTCCACGCTCAGGATTGTTACACTCCGCTATGGCTACTATCTTTTCTTTGCTGTCTTCACCTGACTCTCGCAAGGCTATGTCAACCATTCTTGTCAATGCCTTGTTAATACCTCTTGCCTGATCAAGCTTTATTATCTTACCATCTACCGCACCCATAACAGGCTTGATATTAAGAGTTGTTGCAAAGAAGGCTGAAAGTCCGCTTAACCTTCCGTTTTTTCTTAGAGTTTCCAAAGACTCAAGTACAAAATATGTCTTCATATTATCCCTGAACTTTGTGATCCTCTCGCATATTTCCTCATAGGCAATATCAAGTTCGCATAACCTTTCAAGTTCCAAAAGTATCCTGTACTGTCCGGCTGAGGCTGAGTGGGAGCTTAATACAAATACCTTCTTATTAGCATTTTCCTCCTCTTCATACATATGCTTAGCAAGTACCGCACTTTGGTAAGTTCCGCTCAAATGCTCCGATAAGGTAACTACAAAAATACAGTCGGCATCAGCATCCTCATAGGCTTTTCTGAAAGCTTCGGGAGATGGACAGGCTGTCTTTGCTCCTACTTTGCTCTCTCTCATTCTTTTAATAAAATCTTTCCTATCAAAATTCTTATCATCAGGTATATGATAAGAACCTATTTGCAGTACAAGAGGTACTGTTAAGTAGTGCTTTGACTTAAGCTGCCTTTGATCCAAATCTGAACAGCTGTCTCCTATAAGTCTATAGTTCATAATCTTCTCCTTAATGCATCTTGTATACTACTACTTGAAATGTAGTATTGATAACTATCTGCATTATAAAAGAAAGTCATGTATGTGTCAACCACCCCTATAAGCTTATTCAATCATAGAAAGTATAGTATTGGCTCTTTGAATAAATGCACTCATTCTTTCAGGTGAGAGACTTGAATTACTAAGCTCTGCAAGGTCATAAAGATGCTCTATTATTAATTTTTCATTTTCCTTATTTTCTGTAGCCAACAGCTTTTGTACAAGACTGTGCGAAGAGTTTAATATAAGTGTTTTGTCCGTATTTCCTCCAAACATTGAAGGATCCAATCCCATCATTGCATACTGCTTCATCATATCTTCCATACGCCTTGACTCTTCGGAGATAATTAAAAGCGCAGCTATTTTCTCATTTTTAAGACTTTTAACCTCTATGTTAAGTTTATCCTTAGCAAGATAGTCCTTTGCCCTTTGCACAAGCTTATCAAAGTTTTCTTTTTCAGTTTCACTATGTTCTTTTCCTGCAAGTTCCTCGCTTAATTCACCGTCTATTCTTATGAATTTGACATCCTTCATCTTAGCTTCAAGGCTTTGAATAAACGGCATATCTATATTGTGAGGAAGCACTACCGCCTGCTTATTTGCCTCTTTAAACATATTTATATACTGACTTTGAGCATTTACATCATTAACATAATATATCTTATTTTCTTTTTTATCCTTTACTTCTTCTTTAACTTCCTCTTCCTTAACCTCTTCTTTAGCTTCTTCAAGCTCCAAGTCCTTAAAGGTCTGGTATTTATCGTAAATGTCTTTAAATAGTATACCGTCTTTTACCTTATCGGCGAATTTTTCATCCTTTAAGCAACCGAACTTAATAAAGGGAGCTATGTCATCCCAATACTTTTCATAGTTTTCTCTATCGGTTCTGCACATACCGCTTAACTTATCCGCAACCTTTTTGGATATATAATCGGATATCTTCTTTACAAAACCGTCATTTTGTAAGGCACTTCTTGATACATTAAGCGGAAGATCCGGACAGTCTATAACACCCTTTAAAAGCATTAAAAACTCAGGTATAACTTCTTTTATATTATCGGCTATAAATACCTGATTGTTATAGAGCTTAATAGTTCCTTCTATACTGTCATACTCTGTATTGATTTTTGGAAAATAAAGTATACCCTTTAGGTTAAAAGGATAATCCATGTTTAGATGTATCCAAAACAGCGGTTCTTTATAATCCATAAATACTTTTCGGTAGAAATCTTTATAGTCCTCATCACTGCATTCATTAGGATGCTTAGTCCAAAGAGGTGTGGTATCGTTTACGGCAACCTCTCTTTTTCTTATCTTTGCCTTCTCTCTTGCAGGAGCTACTTCAACCACTTCCTTAGTTCCGTCTTCAAGAGTCTTTTCCTCGGTCTTTGCAGGCTCTGTTATTTTCTCCAAAACCACATCCGTATCTTTTAGATCAGCCACATCTATAGTTTCACTAAGCTCGCCCGCATCACTGTCTTTAAGATATATTGAAACAGGCATAAATGCACAGTACTTATTAAGTACTTCCCTTACCCTGTATTCATTGGAAAACTCATAGCTGTTATCATTAAGGTGTAGGGTGATTTTCGTACCGTGAGTTTTTAAGCTGCCCTCAGACATCTCATATTCCGTACCGCCATTACTTTCCCAATGCACCGCTTCTGAGCCTGCCTTATATGAGAGTGTATCTATTTCAACCCTGTCGGCAACCATAAAAGCCGAATAAAATCCAAGACCGAAATGCCCTATGATCTGCTCTTCATTTGCCTTGTCCTTATACTTATCAAGAAAGTCCTTCGCTCCTGAAAAAGCTATCTGGTTAATGTATTCATCAACCTCTTTATAGTCCATGCCTATACCGTTGTCTATAAAACTTATAGTCTTTGCCTTAGGGCTTATTTCTACATATATTTTGTACTCTTCACTTTTTCCTTCTTCGTATTCTCCCATAAGAGAAAGTTTTTTTAGCTTGGTGATGGCATCACAGGCATTGGATACCAACTCTCTTATAAAAATATCATGGTCAGAATATAACCACTTTTTTATTATCGGAAATATATTCTCACTGTTTATTGATAAACTTCCCTTTTTTTGTTCCATTTTACATATCCTTTCTCGTGCATAGTTTCTTAAATAAGTATACTAAAGAACTTGACTCTTTTCCTAATTGCATAAATCAAAAAATATTCATAGTTTTTAATATACTTATTTTGTAAACGATATACTCGTGTATAATAAAATTAATAAGAATATACTAAACTGAAAAACACAGTCTGTCAAGCAAAATATTAGCACTCATTAAAAATGAGTGCTAATATTTTGCTTGACAGTTCATTTAGCTTAGATATACATTTATAATATGGCACATAAAAGCTTGCTTTCGGCATATATTATAAATGTACATCTATCAGGCTGCTGCCGTCATTCATCTTCGTATAATTTATAAATCAAAGTTAAACATTTTTAGTTTTTTTAAGAAGATGAATAACCTATATGAACAATAATAATATTTTAAGTTTTATCTAATCTAACTGTTTTTAGATACTTTTACTCAGTAACAAATGCTGCTGACACATCAGCATCCTTTGCTCCGTCCTTTATTATGAATAAGTTGTCTGTATCAAATCCGGCATCCTTAAGTACTGATATTCCGGTCTTTGCACACTTGTTACCACTATAGCATAATAAATATACGGGCTTTGTCGGGTCAAGATTTGCCTTGGCAAAATCATACATTGCACTCTGTGCTGCTGTATCCTCAAACTCCTTTAAAGGCACATTTACAGAACCTGCAAGGTGTCCCTGCTTATATGTATCGGCATCTCTTACATCTACTACCTGTGCACCGCTTAAAGCAAGGAACTCTTTTCCGTCTATATACTTCCAATCTATAGCTTCGTCAATTCTGCTTGTGTTAAACTCTTTTTTAGCACTTAATGCCTTTGCACCGCCCTCTACGGTATAGAGCTTAGAAGCGTCAAAACCTGCATCTTTAAGTACGGCTGTTGCCTTCTCGGCACCTCTTTTTCCGCTGTTGCACACGATGTATATATTCTTACCGTCATTTAACTTAGCAAGGGCGAATTCCTTTAAGCTTTCCTCAAGGCTTGTATCTTCAAGTGGGAATACAGGACTCCAGTATGAGTTTGCAAGTCTTCCCTTGGCATACTCTCCCCATTCACGCACATCAAGCACATGGACATCTGTTCCCGCTGCAGCCTTAACCGCATCATCAGCTGATACATACTGATAAGCACCATCCGCCTGTGCTGCTGCACTTGTTTCACCGGCTGCCGCACTTGTCTCACTTGCTGCTGCACTTGTCTCGCCTGCTGCCGCACTCGAATCACCTGCTGCAGTTGTGTTGCTTGTTGAACTGCTTGAACATCCGCTTATCCAAAGTGCAGATAATCCGGCTACCAATAATAATTTTAAACCTAATTTTCTCATTTTTTTCATCCTCCTGAAAAAATATATTTATTTAAAAGCAAATATAACTGCCTTTATTTCCATTGTTATAAAAGAGCTTATCTTTCATAAGTTATCTATTACAGTAATTCCTCTTACTATAAAAGTTCTTATTTCATAGTATCTCTTTAAGTATATCTATGGTATCCTTTGTAAGCCTCGGACAAAAACTAAACAGTCTTCCGCTTTCTAAAGCAAGCCCAAGTTCCTCGGGTTTTGAAAGGTCGTAACCTAAAAGTTCTCTACACATGGTGCTTTCATACTTTTCCACAAACCTTTTTTTAAACTCCTCGGACTTTTCCCTCATAAGCTGCTTTTGGGCTGCATCATCTTCCTTACTATGACCGTATTTTAATCCTATAAGCATAAGTCCGGCTATTAACGAGCCGCAGGTTTCACCACGCAGCATACCGCCGCCGAAACAAGCCGACATTTTTCTCATAAAATCCTTGTCATAACCGAATTCATCAGCAAAGTTTTCCGTTACCACCTGTGAGCAGTCTATACCTTTTAAAAAAAGTTCCTTTATTTCTTCTTCACTCATATCTAAATCCTCTTATCTACCAATTCCAAAAATTCATCACTAAGATAGGCATCAAGTTTTCTTTCAGTAAACTCATTTCTAAGCCCCTTATCGGCATTTTTATACTGTATCCAAGCCATAGCACACCATGTTACACCACGCATACAATTAAGTGGTATATAGTACTTCGTCCTTTCTTCTATCTTAGCTGTATCAAATCTGTCTCCCACAGCATTTATATAATCCGATATAAAATCATCCTGCTCTTTGCTGCTTAGTATTATGTCCGTCTTCCAAAAACTTGTAGTCGGTGCCAAAAAGTGTGCCAAGTCCTGTGCCGCCTCTCCTATTATCGGCTTTTCCCAGTCGACAAGAAAGGCTTTTTTTGAACTGACCAAAAAATTACTTGAATTAAGCTCAGTATTAATACAGCAACTATAAGAACTTCCAAGTTCCTGTGCTTTACTGAGTTTTTTCACCCTTTCAAGCATGGTTCTTATTTTTTCTTTTTTTGACTTATCAGCCAAGTCGGAAGTTTCATATACCAAAAACATATCTTCACACTCTTTAAGTACCGCAGCCACCGGATTTTCGGGTACTATAAGTGTGTTTTCTTTGGGCAGAGCAACAGCATGTATATCCGCAAGACAAAAAGCCGCCGCTTTTAAATCCTTCTTATAGTCAAGATGCAACCCTTCTAAAAACTCCATTACCATAATTCCGTAGTCAATCTTAGAGAGTGAAGCATCAACATATAAGGCTTTAGGGGTTCTACCTGAGTCTTCAAGCAATTTAAGTGCATTAAATTCATATTCTATCTGTTTTTCCAGATGCATCTGACTTCCAAAATTGATCCTAAGTACCAGCTTTTTGTTAAACTTAGGATGTATAAATACATAATTTTTATTATACTCACCCTGTGCCAAAGGTTCATACACTTCCTCTACCTTATCCGGCAAATCCAAAGCCTGTCTGTATTTTTTAGTTTTTATAAAATCCTTTAAGCCTTTTACCGCTTCCATATAATACCTGCCTATCTTTTATCCTTATACAAAGAAGCTATCTTTTCTATATCAACACCTTTTCTATACATACTTCTAAGTCTGTGCATTTTTAACATAAGTTTGAGTTTATCTATACTGTTTCCTGTAAACCTTCTGTCAGAAGTAGTGATATGGCTTTTAGTCATAGCTGTCTTGATTTTTTTACTTTTAAGAGTAAGTGATAACTGATAATCTTCCATAATAGGAAGACTAGGAAACATACCTATATTAAAAAATACAGTCCTGTCAATAAATATACCCTGATCTCCAAACATTATATGTCCTATACCTACCCTGTAATTAGACATTAGAGCACAGATTTTCATAAGTATACTTCTTGTGTTAAAGCTTATTCCAAAACAACCCGCCTCATAGTCTTTCATTACTTTTTTTATCTGTCTAAGAGCATTTTTAGGAAGAGTGCTGTCGCTGTGTAAAAATAAAAGTACATCTCCGCTACTTTCCAAAGCACCTTTATTCATTTGATTTGCCCGCCCTTTTTCACTACTAAACAGCTTATATTTTTTATCTATAAGACTTAATGTAGCATCGGTACTGCCTCCGTCCACAAAGATTATTTCACACTTTTCATATAAGCTCTCAAGCTTACTTTGTAAGTTTACTATGGTCTTTTCTTCGTTATACACAGGAATAATTATAGAAATCTTTAGTTTATCAAGTGCAAATTTACCCAAGTTTCTTTTTTTCAACTCTTTATAATACTTACTACGCCTTGATGCATACTTTCTAAGTCTTTGCCTATGCAGTGCAAGATCATCTTTAGTATCTATATCATATAAGGTTTTGGTATAGGCTACTTTTAATCCTAGGTTTGATAGTCTTTTTAATGTATTGGCAAATACATCACTGTTGCCGTATTTTTCCACTTCAAACACTTCTTTTACAGCTCTTTTCATGCCTACCAGATAGTAACCGCCGTCAACCGTCTTTCCAAACACTACATCCGCATACTCAAGTTTATCAAAGGCTGTATTAAGGTGCTCCTTCCTAAGCTCCGCAATATCGCTACCTATAAGTATGCAGGACTCATAGCCAAAATCAAGTACCTCGGCTATCGCATCATACATTTTTTCACCGAGATCGGCTCCTTTTTGCAGCCTATATGTACTTTCTTTTCCTATCAGCTTATAAAGCCTGCCAAGACCCTCTAAGGGTGTATAGTATACAAAGATATCTGCCTGTATTTTACTGCACTCCTCATAGATATCCTTGATCATAGCCTTATGCAAGGCTGCACACTCGTCAGGACTTAAGTAAGGCTGCATTCTGGTTTTAGTCCTGCCGGCAATAGGTGCTCTTGTAAAAAAAATTATAGCCTTCATAAACATTTCCTCATAATTTAGAACCTATCTTAAAAATTAATATTACAAAATATTGTTTAAGTAAGATAGCAGGTGTAATGTATCGTTGACTTTTTATTTATATCAGCAGTAGTAGTACGGATCTTAAAATCTTTGTATTATTTGTTGTTATTCGTTAACAAAGTAAAAATAAGATTAAATATCAATGATTCGATGCACCGTCCGGTCTTTATTTATTGTGCATTAATCTTTTTTCTTATGCTTATTCATATATATGGTTCTAAACATAAATATCATACTTACTATAGCAAACATTATAAGCAGTCCCAACATAAAAAGTCTTGCTCCCCCGGTAAGAAAACCTCCTACATAGGAATACACTATAGTTGCCGGAAGCTGACCTATGCCTGTAGCTATAAAAAAGTCCCAAAAAGACATTGAGGTAAGCCCTGCCGCATAACTTACATAATCAAAGGACACAAAGGGTAGGAGTCTGCATATAAGTATGGTATTGTTGCCGTATTTTTCAAAAAAATTATCTATTTGCTTTAGACCGGTTTTACTTGTAAGCCTTTCCGCCACATCTCTGCCTAAAATTCTTGCTATGTAAAAGCAAACTGCCGCCCCTGCCATGGCACTGCTCCACGAAAGTATAGCTCCCTGCCACCAGCCGAAAAGATTAGCATTGGCAAAGGTAAGCATAAATGCCGGCAGCGGTGCAACTATTGATTGTAAAACCATCAGTGCAAATGAAATAGCCGCCGCATATCCGCCATAAGAAGATATAAACTGTTTCACCTCGCTAAAGTCACCGCTTGCAAACATTACAAATATTTTGTTAAAAAATTTATTTACAGCCGGCACAAAAAAGTATGCCAAAACACAGCAAAGTAAAACTACAAGCAATATTATTTTACTGCCTATATTTATTTTCTTTTTCTCTTCCATCACTTCCCCCTGATCTTTATATGAATTTTGTTTTTACCCTGTTAAGCATAGAGTTCTTTATAGCTGCCCTCTCATCACTTCCTATAATCTCATTTAATATGTGTTTAATAGGCTTGGTACCTCTTCTTTCAAGATTACCGGCACAGGTAGCACAGTAAGTATACACCTGCTCTGTTCTTAATTTCATAGTATCGCACATATCCTGAGCAAGCTGAGGCTCTTTTACTATCGCACAGCCTCCGAGACCGCAGCACTGCACCTCATTTATGGGAAACATATCTCCTTCTATAAAGTTTTCTATATGCTTATACATTTCCCTTGGCTCTCTGTCCGGACAGGGCAGGAAAACAGAAAAATCCCCCTTTATTTTTTGCCCTATTCCAAGCTCTATAAACTTCTCATATATGCTTTTTACTTCCAAGTCAAAGTTATAGTCTCTAAATTTAGGCTTCAGATAATGAAAGCAGTTAGGGCACATGGTAACTATCTCCTCCACTCCCTGCTCCTTCATTCTTTTATAAATTCCGTTTAATGTTCTCTCTTCTTCTTTTTTTAGTCCAAGCTCTGATATAGGCTTTCCGCAGCAATCATATACTGTTCCCATATCTGCAACTTCTTTAAGCATTTTTGATAAATTCTTAGTTGTTTTAGGATAAAAGGAAGGATAATTACAGCCCGGAAAAAGCACACTTTTCCTATTTCCTTTTCTATAATTTTTATAGATATAGTCCTTTTTTTCAAATAGCAAAAATTCGTAACCTTTTTGAGCAAGCTTATCGTTATTAGCCGATACTTCTTCCTGCCTCATCCTAAGGATTATTTCCCTTCCGTCTATGCCTTTGGGACAGACTTCGGTACATCTGCCACACAAAAAACAATGATAAGCAAGCTCTCTTAACCTGTCCGTATTGCTTATATCTATTTTGTATTTATCTAAGAATATACAATTTTTCCTACATTTATCACAATGTATACAAACACTCGGATCACAATGTCTTGTTACCCTATTATTCTGTTCGTTGCTCAATGTTTTCTCCTGCCTTTATATACCTTTTCTTTAAAAAATAACCTATGATACTTACAATGATTGCTATAAGTAGCGCCATAGCTATATACATAATTCTATTATTCTTGTCTGTAAGTCCCGCAGCACCTACAGTATACATGGCTGTTCCCGGAATTATAAAAATAAATGTGCCTAAAGTGTATTTGCCAAGCTTCATATCCGTAGTTCCATAAGCAAAATTTTGCAGATTATAGGGAAATACCGGTATAAGCCTTGTTATCATAAGTACAAACATATCATTATATTCATTTTCGGAAAAAAGCCACTTTTTTAAGTATTTATTTTTTACTGCCATAGGTTTTATACTGTCTTTTAAGAAAAACCTGCCCACAATAAAAGAAAACACCGCCCCCAAAGTTGCCGCTAAAGAACACAGTAAAGTCCCTAATAAAGGACCAAAGAGCAGTCCCGCAATTATTGCAAATGTAACACCTGGAACTGCAAGCAGCACAGAGGCAACTATTGTCAATGCTATGTAAATAAGAGAGGCTAATAAAATATTCTCATTTACCATATTTTTAAGCAAATCCATGTTTTCCTGAGCCAACAAGTACTTAGACCATCCGAAGACATGGTTAAGTACCAATATTAGAACTACCAACATTGCAAATATACATATCTTATACTCTTTTTTCAAAGCAGACTCCTATTATTTAATAAATTTAATGTTTACAACAAGGAACATATTTACAGACATTAATATTAAACTTATACTATATGCCAAATACATAACATAGTATGCTTTTAAAATTTTTACAGATTTTTTCAGTACAAAGTATATATAATAAAATATAAACAGTACCAAAACTGCTGCCTGTAGTAAACCTATACTGACATAACTGTGAATCATTGTAAAAAAATAAAGTAAAGATATAATGCTTATAATTAAAACCCCTATAAAACTTACTTTTTTATATAATTCCAAGTCATATCTTTTGCCGTACTTTTGATTAAGATGTACTATATATCTTGCCGGTCCCATTTTAACCTTGGTTAAATAATTAAGTATAGCGGCAGCTGATATCAGCAGTAACTCCAATATACCTGTTACAATTATAAATATATCAATAAACATCAATCACACCTTTTATAAAATCAAATTTCAGCTACAGTAGTATAAGTTACAGTCTCACTTTCCGGATCTCCAAGTTGCACCGGATTATCGGGAGTTTGCAGCCACTCGTGCCAACCTCCGTCATATAGTTTTGTTATATAATTATTTTCATAGGCTATTAAAAAAGGAACTGCCGCACGCCAACCTGTTCCACAGTAAAATACCACTTCATTCTCAAAAGAACTCTTTGACTCTGCAAGGTATTCCTTTAACTTTTCTATGCCTACTATACTTTTATCTTCATTATTATATGAGCCGTCGTCCGTATCATGCCCCCATACGGCACCTTTAGGCTCTCCTGCCTTTTCTATATATGGATAACCGCTGGTTTTTCCTAAAAATTCATTCCTGCTTCTGATACTTACAAGTCTGAAGTTTTTATCAGTTTCAAGTTTTTTTCTTACTGTGTCCGTACTTATAATGTATTCCGGATGCACAGGTAAATCAGCTCCAAAATCTATATTTGTATAAAGAGGCTTATTGCTTCCTTTTTCAAGTGGCAAATTATTACTCTTCCATATTTCCAAGCCGCCATTAAGGCACTTAACATTTTCCACTCCTGCCCACAATAATGCAAATGCTACTCTATCATCCGCTGTAGCCATAGCACTGTCAGAGTAACAAATTACAGTAGTATCCTTGCTGATACCGTACTTTTTAAGCACTTCTTCTATCTCTTTAGCTGTTCTTAGTTTCCATGTAATATCATCTTCAATCATATCCGTATTAAGGTGATAAGCCCCCTTGATATGACCTTTTTTATAGTTTAAGGACTCCTCACCCCATGAACATTCTAAAATTATATAATCAGCAGATTCTTCAAGTTTTCCTGCCAAAAGACCGTTAATCCAATTCGCACTTACATAAATCTTATTTTTTGCAACAATTTCTATCTCATCCTGCTCTTTTTCAAAATCCCCCCGACTTGTGTCGGAAGTTCTTGATTTAAAAAAGCTAAATAAACCTTTCACTCTAATACCTCCACCAGAAAAAAAACTTACCACAAACTTTGAATATGCATATCCAAAAACATAGATGTACCGGCTACGAATAAGATTTTTGATATATGCAATCAGAAAAACAGATAAGCTGTTTGGGTAAGTTTTTAAGAAACAACGCATGGGTTATATTTTTATTTACTGCTTCTTTGTTTTGTTCTATCATTTACTATATTTATAAAGGCATTGATAAACATAAGCAAAAGTGCCGCAAGATAGATATAGTACATAAGGTAAAAAGCCCTCATTCCCTTTATGGAATTAACAGTAGAAAAGTATATAAAATACACCGCAAATACAACTAAAATCCCAAGGTTTATCTTGGTGATAAGTTTGGTACTTGTTCTTATTTTCACAAAACTGTATATAAGTATTGCAGTAAATACAAATACCAAAATAAAACTTAGTATTTTATAAACTTCAAAATTATTAATTGCAAGCCATTTTTGATTCATATATACCATATGCCTTGCCATACCTATTCTTTTATGTGTAAAATAATTTATTATATTGGCTGCTGCCACCAATATAAATTCCAATATCGGCAGCAGCAGTACGATCAATCTCTTTAACATAATACTTTCTTATTATTTTTTCTTTGGTGCCTTGTCGGTTGAAAGCTCTCCGACTGTTGTATAAAGTACATCTCCACTTGCAGGATCTCCCACCTGTACTTCATTGGCAGGATCTTTTTGCCATACAAACCAACCGCTGTCATACAACTTTGTAACATGTCCGTTCTCATAAGCTATAAGGAAAGGTATAGCCGCCCTCCAACCGGTTCCGCAATAAAATGCCAAATCATTATTAATAGAGCTTCCTGACTCAGCCAGGTACTCCTCAAGCTTATCAAGCCCTACTGTAGTCCCGTCTGCGTTATTATAGGAGCCGTCATCAGTATCGTGTCCCCATACAGCACCCTTAGGCTCTCCTGCCCTATCTATATAGCTGTATCCGCTTGTTTTTCCTAAAAACTCATCCTTGCTTCTGATGCTTACAAGTCTGAAATTAGTGTTATCCGCAAGCTCTTTTTTTACATCATCTATGCTTATTATATACTCAGGATGCACCGGTATTGTAGCACCGAATTCTTTATCGGTAGCCTTAGGTGCATTACTCTGTGTTTCAAGTGCAAGCCCTGCCTTTTTCCAAGCTTCAAGACCGCCGTCAAGACACTTAACATTCTCAACACCTGCCCAAAGAAGCATAAAAGCAACTCTGTCATCAGATGACATTTCAGGCTTGTCGGAGTAACATACTACTGTAGTATCCTTTGTTATACCATAGTCTTTTAATAATTTTTCAATTTCATCAGGCTTTCTTATATTCCAGTCCACTTCTTCTTCAATAGAGTCGGTGTTCATATGTACGGCACCCGGTATATGTCCCTTAGAGTAAACTTCAGAATCAGCCTCCTCTCCCCAAGAACACTCAAGTATCACATAATCTTTAGACTCTTCCTGAAATCCTTCAACAAGAGTGTAAACCCACTGCGGATCTACATATACCTTGTTTTTGGCAACCGCTTCAACTATTACCGCACTTGTAACACTTTCTGCCTGTGCTGTAGTACTTTCTTCCGCTCCACCTTGTCCCTGTGTCTTGCTTGTAGCATTATTACCGCTACTGCACGCTGTAAGTGCAAACAATGTAAGAGCTGCTGCAAATACAGAAAAAATTCTTTTCTTCATTACTTTCCTCCCTGATATTATATATCCTTTTGTTATTTTTATTGCAAAGTTTGTTGTATTGAATAAATTCCTTTATATTACAATTTATAATATGGTTTTTTAACAATTTAATACAAAAAACTTCGTATATGGTATTATAATTTATCTTTTATGATAATGCAAGTTGAAAAATGGGCTATATTAGGAAGTAAATTTTATTAGTTACAGTTGAGGTAACATAGATATATATGTGTAATATAGCAAATGAAAGCTTACTTTCAGGTGTATATTATACATTTATATCTTAGGGCTAATGCCGGAATTCATCTTCATCTAATTAGCTGAAATGTCAAAGTTTCAATGTAATGATTCAATTTGGACATGGGAAGTTTGAATTATATACTTATTTTTTTATTATAAACAAAGTGAAGGACTGTTATTTAAAAAGAAATACATATTTATACTGCATTAATATATTTTATATTTATATCATTAATTGTAGAAACTTTAGTATACTCTTTAATATTATAAAGGAGGTTATTTTCTACCTACAGCAAAATCTAAACATGGATAATAGAGATGAGTATGGAGGTTTATGGTTTGTAGCCGACATAGTATTTATAGAAAATTCCTATAAACTTTTAAATATATGGATTGAAGACCCTGAATATGAAATGGTTCAAATTAAACTACAAGAGAATTATCTAAAAAAGAGAATTTCACCAAATCGGAATTTACCCAAAGAAGAACTTTCCAATAAAGCATCTGAAATGAATCATTTTGATACACTTCCTTTGCCTGTTGAATATATACCGGAACCATCCAACTAAGGCAGCTAAGAAAATATCGCAGCTAAGAAAAGTACCATATCATAAACCGGTGTATCGTTCACAAAGTAAGTATAGCAAAAACGATAAATATTTTTCTTAGCGTGTATATCAAAACCTTTAGCGTATTAGGGCTACACTAAAGGTTTTGATGTATGCAATTAGAAAAAAAGGTAAGTTATTTGGTATATTTATTTGAGAAACGATACACCGGAGCTGTTGTGCAAACAAATCCACAACAGCTTACTTTATATAAAATAACTATTATTTTATGATTTTTATTTCACCTTTTATTTACCTACTATATTAACTATCTTTCCGGGTACATATATCTCTTTTACTATATTTGCAACCGGTTTTCCTATTCTCTCAAGCTCCGCCTTTGCCATACTGATAAGTTCATCCTTATCAATATTTACATCCACCTCAAGTACCGCTCTGGTCTTACCGTTTACCTGTACCGGTATGGACATTACCTCTTCCTTCATAGCTTCTTCGTCATAGCTTGGCCAAGTAGTATTAAATACTGAGCCTTCTCCTCCAAGTTCCTGCCAAAGTTCCTCACTTATATGAGGTGCAAACGGTGCAAGCAAGGTTAGAAAGGTCTTTAAGGTATCTACATCTATGCCGCCTGACTTTCTTGAAAGCTCTATAAACTTATTATTATACTCCATGAAACCTGCAACTACAGTATTTAAGCTGAAATCATTAAGTCTGTGGTCTATATCGGATACAAGTTTATGTCTTAATCTAAGCATTTCCTTGCTCGGCTCTACCTTACTGTCCTTGGCATCCATTACCATGTTCCAGAACCTGTTCAGGAATCTGCTTACACCCTCTATACCTCTGTCATCCCACTCGGAATCAAGTTCAGGAGGACCTACGAAAAGCTCATACATACGGAGTGCATCACAGCCATAGTCTCTTACCAGATCATCGGGAGAGACTACATTGCCCATGGACTTACTCATCTTAATACCGTTTTTACCTGTAATCATGCCCTGGTTAAATAAGGTCTTAAAAGGCTCATCAAAGCCTACTACACCGATGTCATGCAGGAACTTGGTATAAAATCTTGCATACAAAAGATGAAGTACGGCATGTTCAACGCCTCCTATATACATATCTACCGGCAAATACTTATCAGCCTTTTCCTTTGAAACCAGTTCCTTATCATTGTGATTGTCTATATATCTTAAGAAATACCAGCTTGAGCCTGCCCACTGAGGCATGGTATTGGTCTCTCTTTTTGCAGGCTCTCCACAGCAGGGACAGGTAGTATTGACCCACTCATCTATAGCTGCCAGCGGAGACTCTCCCGTACCTGTAGGCTGATATGACTTAACTTCCGGTAAAAGTAATGGAAGTTCTTCTTCCGGTACGGCTACATTGCCGCACTTTGGACAATGTACTATAGGTATAGGCTCACCCCAGTATCTTTGTCGTGAAAATACCCAGTCTCTAAGCTTATAATTAACAGTCTTTTTACCAAAACCTTTTTCTTCCACATATTCAGCCGCCTTTTGCTTAAGCGTGGATGACTCCAGTCCGTTCCACTCTCCTGAATTGATCATAATGCCCTGTGCTTCTGTATAAGCTTCTTCAAGCTCTCCACCCGACTTACCGTCCTTTGATATAACCTGCACTATCTCAAGCCCGAACTTTTTGGCAAATTCAAAGTCTCTTTCATCATGTGCAGGAACACACATGATGGCTCCGGTACCGTAGTCAGCAAGAACATAGTCTGAAAGCCATATCGGAACCTTTTTATTATTAAGCGGATTTATAGCATAAGAGCCTGTAAACACACCTGTCTTTTCCTTTGCTTGCATACGATTTACATTGGACTTCATAGAAGCTTCCAATATGTACTTGTCAACCTCTTCTTTCTTATCCGCAGTGGCAAGTTTTGCCGCAAGAGTATGCTCGGGAGAAAGCACCATAAATGTAGCTCCGTGCAAAGTATCCGGTCTTGTAGTGTATACAAGTATACTGTCTTCTCCACCCTCTACCTTGAAATTAACCTCGGCACCGTAAGACTTACCTATCCAGTCCGCCTGCATCTTCTTTACCTTAGCAGGCCAGTCAAGCTTATCAAGGTCATTAAGCAACCTGTCCGCATAGGCTGTGATTTTAAGCATCCACTGCCTTAGGTTTTTCTTGGTAACCGGACTCTTGCATCTTTCACATACACCGTCTACAACTTCTTCATTTGCAAGACCTGTCTTACATGACGGACACCAGTTTATAGGAAACTCCTTTTCATAAGCAAGCCCCTCTTTAAACATTTTTACAAAAATCCACTGTGTCCACTTGTAAAAGTTAGGGTCTGTGGTATTTACCTCCATATCCCAGTCGTAGATTGCAGCGATTTCGTCTATCTGTTTTTTTATGTTTGATACATTTTCCGCTGTTGACTTGGCAGGATGTACTCCCATCTTTATTGCATAGTTTTCTGCCGGAAGACCGAATGCATCCCAACCCATAGGATGTATTACATAATGTCCCTTTAACATCTTATATCTCGACCAAACATCAGATATAACATAACCTCTCCAATGTCCTACATGAAGCCCTGAACCTGAAGGGTATGGAAACATGTCCAAACAATAGTACTTCGGTTTCTTTCCGTCATCTACATTAATCGGATGTTTCTCCCATTTTTTCTTCCACTTTTTCTCTATTGCACTATGATTATACTGTGCCATAATCTCTTCCTTTCGCTACCGGTTTAAAGTCGATTAGAGCTTCCCTCCACAAATATGAAGTTAAAGCTCTACTCAAAATAAGTTAAATTTTATAATTTAAAATCTGAATTTGTCCTCAAAGTAATTTTTAAGTTCCGCTATAGGTATTCTTACCTGCTCCATGCTGTCCCTGTCTCTTACAGTTACTGCATTGTCACTTTCAGAATCAAAATCATAGGTAATGCAAAACGGTGTACCTATTTCATCCTGTCTGCGATATCTCTTTCCGATATTTCCTCTGTCATCAAACTCTACATTATAATACTTTGATAATTCTTCGGATATCTTTAATGCACCCTCATTAAGCTTCTTTGAAAGAGGTAAAATACCGATTTTTACAGGTGCAAGTGCAGGATGG
>ERZ772921.284-NODE-284-length-31423-cov-26.689142_pt1 | contig 31423 bp, 26 predicted proteins | sample MGYA00512117_ERZ772921 | MGnify/ENA primary metagenome ERZ772921 (study PRJEB29015, sample SAMEA2737944) | human oral metagenome | biome: human oral; feature: human-associated habitat; material: dental | place: China | collected 2150 ...
AGACGGCGCCGCCGGCGGGGGCGCCGGCGATGTCGGAAGCTCCGGGGGCGGGCGAGTCGGCCCGTGCCGCCTCAGGGGCGGTGCGCCGGGCCTCGACTCGGCGCGTCCAGCGGGCGTCGGCCCGGTAGTAGAAGATCGCGCCGACCAGGGTGGCCACGATGATGGCGGCGCCGGTTGCGAACTGGGCCCCGGCGGAGGTGTCGCCGATGACCCCGCCGATGAAGCCGAAGATCGCTGGGGCGATGAATCCCGCGATCGAGGTGCCGGCGAAGATGAGGGAGGTCGTCAGGGCGGAGTTGGTCTCGTCCGTGCGGGCGTTGATGGCGTTGAGGCCGAAGGGCATGAACATGCCGAAGCCGAGTCCCACGAGGATTGCCACGCAGAAGAGCACCGGCAGGCTGTGGGCGACCGCGCCCAGGGCGAGCCCGGCCGCGAGGCAGGCGAGGTCGAAGACCCCGGTCCAGCTGCGCAGCACCCGGTAGACGGTGGAGAAAAGGATGCCCGCGATCACGCTGGCGACTCCGAAGGCGGTCATGACCAGGGAGACCTGGGCGCCCGAGGCGATGTGGCGCTCGGCAGCGAGGAAGGGCGTGGAGATCGTCATGGCCTGGAAGCCGAGGGTCATGAGGGCGAGCATGGCGACGGCGCCGGCCGTGCCCCGGGGCAGCGGGGTGCGGGCCGTGGGTCCGGGGCGGGGGACGACGGCGCCCGCCCGGGGCTCCTCGGGGGCGCCGGTGCGGGCGGCGCGGTGCGGGTCGGGCACGTACCGCCACACGAGGGCCAGGATGATCAGGCCGAGCAGGTAGACGAGGAAGGCCTGGCGCCAGCCCATGGTCATGAGCGCGGAGACCACGAGACTCCACAGGATCCCCCCGAGCCCGATCATGGAGGACTGGACGCCGATAAGGGTGCGCCGCTCCTGCCCCTCGTAGAAGTCGGCGATGAGGCTGGTGGACAGGGGCTGGAGCAGGCCCATGCCGAACCCGGCCAGGAACCGCACTCCCAGGACGATTGGGTAGGGGGCGATGTCTACGAGGAAGTAGGGGGCCAGGCCCCCGATGATGACCAGGCAGATGCCGGTCAGAACGATGCGGCGCTTGCCCACCGTGGTGGCCAGGGTCCCGGCGGTGAGGGTGGCCAGGAGCCCCGCAATGGCGGGGAAGGAGATGAAGCCCTAGATCATCGCCTGGGAGACGCCGGGGAAGTGGGCTTGGAGCTCGGAGAGCACCGGGGAGACGGCTCCGACGTCGGAGATGATGAGGGCGATCGAGAGCAGGGAGGCCCTGAAGACGAGTGAGCCTGTCTTCGGCTTGGCGGCGGTGGCCATGACGAGTCCTTCGAGTCTGGTCTGAGAGGGTCCGCTCGGTGCGGCGCGTCCGTCTCATCGGCGAGGCGGACCGGTGTCGACAAGACGAGGGTAGAACGACCCGAACACTTTAGTCAACTGTTGATTTAAGGAGTGGATGTGACGCCCGACTCATGCTGTTCGACCTTGTTCCGCCGCGTCCGGGGAGCCCGCGGTGGGCGTGTCGATCGCGGTGAAGGTCCGCGTCATCCCGCCGCACCCGGGGAACCCATCGTCAGCCTTGCTGACCCGCCTGATCGGGATAGCCCCCCCGCCCGACCGCGACGCCGATTGTCCCGTCCCTGCCGGAACGATGCCTCAGGCCACCACCGGGACCGCCAGCGGATCGGCGCCCACGCGCGAGCGCAGGGCCTGCACCATGCCGGCCCGAACCGTGTCCTCGGCGGCGCCACCCTCGCGCACACGCGGGTTGAACACGGCGTTCACCTGTGCCCGCGACTCCAACACCTCTGTCACCACCCCGCCGATCCAGGGGCGCAGCGCCAGGAGGTGGCCGCCCATGACCACCAGGCCGACGTCGGTGAGATTGGACAGCGTGGCGGTCGCCGCCGCCAGGCCGAAGGCGGCCCGCTCGACAGCGGCGCGGGCCGGGGCGCTGCAATCCTCCAGCAGGCGGACGAGGAGGTCGATGCCGCCCTCCCCCAGCGCGGAGACCTCCCCGGCGGGGACGCCCGCGGCGAGCAGGAGCCGATCGGTCGCCAGGAGCGTGGTGAGGCAGCCCCGCGCACCGCACTCGCAGGGCTCGCCCAGCGCGTCCACGACGATGTGCCCGACCTCCCCGGCCAGCCCGTGCTCGCCGCCGACCAGGCGCCCGTCCTCGACCAGTCCGCCGCTCACGCCGTGCGCGAGGGAGGCCACGTAGGCCATGAGCCGGGGGCGCCCGGCCGGAGGCAGTGCCGCCCACTCGGCCAGGGCCGCTGTGCGCCCGGAGTTCAGCAGGCGGATGGACTGAGGGCGGCGCAGCCGGGAGCCCGTCTGCTCGACGAGGGCAAGATCGCGCAGCGGCATCTCCAGGGTGATGAGAAGGCGGTCGTCCCCGACGACGAGCCCGGGGACGGCGACGACCGCGCCGGAGTACCAGGCCCCGGGGACGCCGTCGGCCGCATCGTGGGCGTCGTCGAGGAGCCCGGCCAGCGCGGCGACCAGGGGGGCGGCGCCCTCGACGGCGCCCCGGTGCGGGGTCGAGGCGCTCCAGCGCGTCCGCCCGCCCAGATCCACGAGCTCGACGCCCACCCGATCCTTCGTCACGGCCGCGGCAGCGCCCAGGACCCGGCCGGGGACCAGGTCGAGGATGCGGCGCGGTCGCCCGCCGGTTGCCACGAGCTCGCCCGTCTCGCGCACCAGACCGCGCGCGATCAGCTCCGCCACGATGGCGGTCACCGTGCCGCTGACCAGGCCCGTGGCTTCGCGAATGGCCTTGCGCGAACAGGGGCCGTGGTCAAGGAGGCGCTCGAAGATCAGGGCGGCGTTGGTGCGACGCGCATCGGCGCTGACGGCGGTGGCCCTGGGCATGACGCAAGTCTTGCCCTCTGCCGTCGCGGGAACAAGCGGGCGGGGCCGGTCGGATGTGCGACCTCGGGACCAGTCGGGGCGGTGTTGCACATTCGACCGGGACCCACCCTCGGCGAATCCGCGGAATCATGCGGAAACACCTCGGAGTTCAACGCCGTTGAAATCCTCCCATGTGCAGACAGGCCCTCTCTGCACATGGGAGCCTGCACACTAAAAATAGACATTTTAGAAGAACCCCGTAATCATGCGGAAAACCCGGGGGCTACCCGCGGGTGTGCCGCCCTCCAATGTGCAATGCCCCCGCGACCGGCCCGAGAAGAACCCGACCCGTCCAAGAGAGACCCCACCGGGAGCTCGGGCAGCCCGACCCCCACCCCGACCGCGCCCTGATCGCACGCACCGCCCCCGCCCCGGCCGCCGGGCAGAAGAGCCAGGTGGGGCTCGCGGGCATGGCGGCGGCCTCGTCGGCAGCCGCGCGCAGCCCGGCGGCGGTCGGGGCCTGCTCGCCGTAGAGGCACCGGGTCAGGTGCGTCACCCGGCTCATATTGATGGCGGAGAGGTTGACGGCGCGGGTGAGGACCACCGCGCCGCGCTCATCCACCAGGGTGACCTCGCGCCAGGAGGGAACCAGGCGGTAGCGGGTACCCAGGAGCGCGTTGAGGCGGTCGACGGCGCGCACACTCGCCTGAGTGGCGTAGCCGTTGCCGTGCAGGAGCGCCGCAATGTCCGCCACGAGCGCCGCGTGCGCCCGAGGATCCTGGCCGTCCTGGCCGCCCCCCTCCCGGCCGCCGTCCTGGTCGTCCAGCTCAGGCCTCCAGGTTCCCGTAGACCGGCTGCCACATGGCGTCCTGCACGGCCTGGACGAGGTCGTCGTGGCTGGCGGTGGCCACGCCGTCGGCCTGGGCCTGGCGGGCGACGGCCACCGCGACGGTCGCCGAGGAGGCCCGCAGGTTCTCCACCGGCGGCAGCAGTGAGGCGCCGGGCTCGGTGGGGTCCACCTGGCTGGCCACGGCCTGCGCGGCGGCCAGCAGCATCCCGTCGGTGACCCGCGAGGCCCCCGAGACAATGACGCCCAGCCCCAGGCCCGGGTAGAGCAGGGCATTGTTACCCTGGCCGATGGTGAAGGTCGTGCCCTCGTAGTCAAAGGGGGCCACCGGGATGCCCGTGGCCACCAGGGCCTTCCCCCTTGACCAGGCGATGACGTCCTCGGGCATGGCCTCAATGCGCTCGGTGGGGTTGGACAGCGGCAGGATAATGGGGCGCGCCACGCTGGCGCTCACGGCCTCGATGACCTCGCGGGTGAAGGCGCCGTGGTTGGTGGAGGTGCCAATGAGGACGGTGGGGTGGGTGCGGCGCACCACCTCCAGGAGCTCGACGGCGCCGCGGGAGGAGCGCTGCCAGTCGGCGGCCTCGGCGGCGGGGCGGGCGTAGGTGCGCTGGTAGTCGGGCAGACCGGTCATGTCGTCGGTGACCAGGCCCGCCCGGTCCACGAGCCAGATGCGGGCGGTCGCCTCCTCGGGGGAGAGGCCGTCGCGCACCATGCCGGCGTGGATCTGGTCGGCCATGCCGGTGCCCGCGGTCCCGGCCCCGTAGACCACCAGGCGCTGGTCGGCGAAGGTCTGGCCGGTGACCCGCATACCGGAGACGACGGCGGCCATGACAATGGCGCCGGTGCCCTGCATGTCGTCGTTGAAGACGCGGTACCTCTCGCGGTTGGCCTGGAGGACGCGGCGGGCGTTGGCCGGCCCGAAGTCCTCAAAGTGCAGCAGCGCGCCGGGGAAGAGCTCACTGACCACCGCCAGGTACTCGTCGATGAGGGCGTCGTAGCGCTCCCCGCGCACGCGCGCGTGGCCCTGCTCCAGGCCCTGACCACCTCGGCGCGCGGGTAGCGCGCCCCGCGCACGCGCGCGTGGCGGTTGCCCAGGTAGGAGGGGTCGTTGAGGAGGAGCTCGTTGTCGGTGCCGCAGTCCAGGTTGACGGCGACGGCCCGCTCGGGGTGGATGCCGGCGGCCGCCGTGTAGACGGCGAGCTTGCCCACCGAGATGTCCGTGCCGTTGACCCCCCAGTCCCCGATACCCAGGATCTCCTCGGCGTCGGAGACCACGAGCAGGTCAACGTCGTCGGGGCCCAGGCCGAGCCCCTCGAAGGAGGGGCGCACGTCCTCGATACGGTCGATCGACAGGTAGACGGCCCGGGAGCGCCGGTAGTCCCGGCTCCACTTCCTAATGGCCTCCCCCACGGTGGGGTCGTAGACAATGGGGAGCAGCTCGGCCAGGTGGTCGGTCAGGAGACGGTAGTAGAGCACCTCGTTGCGGTTGTGGAGCTGGTCGAGGAAGACGTACTTGTCCAGGTCGGTGGCAAAGGAGCGCAGCTGGGCGTAGGAGCGGGCGGCCCGGTGGCCCAGCACCGCCCGCCCGGGCACCCCGCCGTCACCGAGCCGCCGGAGCCGCTCCACCGGCAGGGAGAGGTCGTGGCGGACGCGCGTACGCAGGCTGCGGGTCATGTCCCGGAAGTCGGCGTAGCCGAGCTTGCGCGCGAACCTGGCTACCGTGGCCGAGGAGACGCCGACGCCCTGGCAGACCTCCTCCAGGTTGAGCAGCGCGGCCCCGGGCAGACGGTCCTCGTAGAAGCAGGCGACGTCGCGCTCGCGGGCCGTGAGGTCGGCCGACGCGAGCCGGTCCAGGAACGGGGTCTCAGAGGGCGTGTCCGCAGGCTCCACGGCGCCAATCTAGCCGACGCGGCGAGGGCCCGGAGTCGGCGGGGTGTCACACGCTCCGGGCACCACCAGCTGCCTTGGAGTCAGGCAGGACGAGGCGGGGACGACGCCGGATGACCAGCATGACCGCGAGGAACACCAGGGCGTCCACCACGGCCATGGTCGAGGAGGTCGCCAGGTCCGCCTGGAGCGCCACCCAGAAGCCCAGCAGCGCCGAGAGCGCCGCAATGACCAGGCTCAGGAGGACCGCCCCGGGCAGGGTGCGGGCCAGCAGCAGCGCCGTGGCCGGGGGGATCGTCATGAGGGCCACCACCAGGATCGCCCCGGCCGCGTCAAAGGCGACCACCACCGTCAGGGACACCAGTGCCATGAGCCCCAGATCCGTACTGCGCACCGGTAGCCCCATGGTGCAGGCGGTGACGCGGTCGAAGGTGGAGAGCTTGAGGGTACGGAAGCAGACCAGCACGTAGACGCCGGTGATGGCGAACACGCCGAGCAGCCGCCACATGGTACGCGGCCCCAGGTCGATGGCGCCGTCCGCGACGAGCACGTGCTCAGGAGCGAGCGCCATGAGGTTGAGATCCCCGGTCAGGACCGTGTCCTCGCTAATGTGGACCTCGGACAGGGTGGTGGACAGCAGGATGACCCCCAGGGCGAACAACGCCGGGAACACCAGCCCCTGGTCGGCGTCACCGGCGACCAGGCCGCTGGCCCGCAGGCGCTCAGCCCCCAGGACCACGAGCAGCCCCATGGCGGAGGCCGCCACCACCATGAGGGGCGAGTGGGTGGTACCCGACAGGATGGCCCCGATGACGATCCCGGGCAGGACCGCGTGCGACATGGCCTCCACGAGCATCGCCTGGTGGCGCAGCACCAGGAAGGTGCCGGGAAGGGCGCAGGTGACGGCGGCCAGGAGCGCGACGGCGACAATGAACGGCATCAGGACTTCTCCCCCTTCGCCTGGGCCAGGAGCCGACGGCGCTGGGCGCGCTGGGCCGCCCCGGGACGGCGCCACCACCCCAGGTGCCCGTAGGTGCCCATGGTGACCACGTCGCGCACCGTGGTGGGGAAGTCCCAGTCGACCTCCGCGGTCTGGGGCATGTAGGCCACACGGCTGCGGGAACGGGCAAGATCCTGCCCGAAGAACCGCACCCTCCCTGTCAGGGTGGGGACGAGCCGCATCATGGCCTTCAGGAGGGTGGACTTCCCGGCGCCGTTGGGCCCCAGGACCGCCATGACCGCACCGGGCGGCACGTCGAGGGTGACGTTCCTGAGGGCCAGGCGGTCGTGGTAGGCCACGCTCAGGCCGGTCACCTGGCAGGGAATGACGTCGTGCACGGGTCTGCTCGCGGTACGCGGGTGGCCCACCGACGTCACTTTGTGGCCAGGGCGGCCACGATGGCGTCGGCGTTGTAGGCGAAGACACCCAGGTAGGTGTCCACGGGAGCCTGCTCGCCCAGGGAGTCGGCGTAGAGCGGCTTGTCGGAGACCTCGACGCTCCAGCTTTTGGCGACCACAGCCTCCTTGAGGTGGTTAATAGCCTCAGGGTTCTTCAGGTTGTCCTGGAAAATGGTAGGAACCTTCTTGTCCGCGATAAGCGTGGCGAGCTCCTCGATCTGGGTGGCGGAGATCTCAGACTCGGAGGAGACGAAGTCAGTGGCGTGGATCTCGATGTTGTAGGTCTTGCCCAGGTAGTTGAAGGCGTCGTGGCCGGTGACCAGGACGCGCCGCTCCTGGGGGATGGTGTCGAACTTGGTCTGGGCCTCGGCCTTGGCCTGGTCGATCTTGGCGCTGTAGGCCTCGCCGTTGGCCTTGTAGGTGGCGGCGTTGTCCGGGTCGATCTGGGCGATCTTCTCCGCGCAGGCGGTGACGACGTACTTCCAGTTGTCGGGGGAGTTCCACACGTGCGGGTCGTGGCCCTCGATCTTGCCGTCCTCCTCCCAGGGCAGGAGCATGTCCTCGGGGATGGCCTCGGCGGCGGCGACCTGCTTGTCGCCGAGCTTCTCGAGCTGGCCCATCATCTTGTGCTCCATGTCGTGGCTGGTCCACAGCACGACGTCGGCCTGCTCAATGGCCTGGGTGTCCTTGGTGGTCAGCTCCTGGGTGTGGGGGTCCCCACCGGGGCCGACGAGCACGGTGACGGTGGCCTCGGGGGCGATGTTCCTCGCGGCGTCCCCGAGGTAGCCGGTGGTGGCCACGATCGTCAGGCCGGTGGAGCCGGTGGAGCCGGCGGTCCCCTTCTCGGAGCTGGTCTTGTCCGTGGCGCAGGCGGTCAGGGCGGCCCCAGCCAGGACGGTGGCCGAGACGAGGGCAGAACGGCGGGAGATAAGCACAGGGGGCCTCCAGACAGATGATAGGTAGGTGAGGCTAACTTCAGGGGCACAAGGGTGATAACGACAACCTCTGTCAGCTGCAAGGACGGGTCGTCCGCGACGAGGCCCTGTCCGCCCCGGGCGGGCAGGAGCCGCGTCCTCCGGCCCCGCGCCGTCGGGCACGCCACAGCCCCGCCCCTGAGACACCCGGAATAGGACCTGGGTCCCGGTGGTTGTGCCTGGCGCACAGAACGAGCCGCTACCGACTCTCCTGGAAAGGACCCTCATGGCCGCCATCAACATCACCGGCGAGGACTTCAACAAGACCGTCCGCGGCGAGGGCATCACCCTCGTGGACTTCTGGGCCTCCTGGTGCGGTCCCTGCATGCGTTTCAAGCCGGTCTTCGAGAAGGCCGCTGAGGCCAACCCGGACATCACCTTCGCCAAGGTGGACACCGAGGCCGAGCAGGGCCTGGCCAGCGCCCTGGGCATCTCCTCCATCCCGACCCTCATGGTCTTCCGCGACGACGTCCTGGTCTACCGGGAGGCCGGCGCCCTGCCCGCCTCGGCGCTGAACTCCCTCATTGAGCAGGTCCGCGGCCTGGACATGGCCGAGGTCAAGGCCAAGATCGCCGCCGAGGAGGCCGAGGAGGCCAAGTAGGGCGAGCAGCGGGCTAGTCCGGGCCCTAGGTAAGTCATTTCAAACCACGTCACAACTGTTGACAACGCCACAAACATTAGATCTTTAAGCCATCTAGCATTAAGGTAGAGCACATGAGCAAGAAGTACACCGCCCCGGTCCTGCCGACCTTCACCGCCGGCCCCGAGCTGGTCGCCGACCTGCAGCGCGCGCTGACGGACATTACCGCCCTGTCCCTGGTGGGCAAGCAGATCCACTGGAACGTCGTCGGCGCCGGCTTCCGCGACCTGCACCTCAACCTTGACGAGGTCGTGGACATCGCCCGCGAGGGCTCCGACGAGCTGGCCGAGCGCCTGCGCGCCGTCAACGCCGTCCCCGACGGCCGCCCCGCCACCGTGTCCGCGCAGACCACGCTCCCCGAGGCCCCCGCCGAGCTGGTCCTGGTGCCCGACGCCGTGGACTACATTGTCTCCGCCATCAACGCCGTCGTGACCACCCTGCGCGACATCCACGACGCCGTGGACGAGGCCGACCCCTCCTCCTCCGGCATCCTGGAGGACTACACCAGCCGCCTGGAGCAGCAGGCCTGGTTCCTGGCCTCCCAGAACTACCGCGCCGTCTGAGCACCGCACATTCTTTTTACAAACCACGATCATAAAGTGGCGGGATCGCGCGGATCCTTGTGACGACGCAGACCCAGGAAGCAGGATGAATGTGCAACGCGGTCGTCGTTGCACATTCATCCTCTTTCTGTACCTCGCGCAGTTTCGCGGATCCGCATGATCCCGCGGTTTACTGATCGACGACTGTAAAAAGAATGTGCAACTCGCGCCCCGGCTCCCGAGGTGCCCGGCTCTCGAGGGCGGCTCGCGCACCGGCGGCACCTTGGCGCCGGAGCGAGCCGAGGTGCCCGGCACCGGCTGACCCCGTGGCAGAGCTGCCTTAAGACCGGGCCAGCGCCGTCAGTCGAACCGGGTCACCCCGTCACCAAGCCAGTCCCGGGCCACGGCCAGGCGCCGCCGGGTAGTGCGGGTCAGGGGCTCGGGCAGACGGTCCAGGGCGAACCAGCCCACGGCGGTGGACTCCTCGTCCCCCACGCCCGCGGCGGCCACCTGGCTGGCGTCAGCCCGCGCCACGAAGCAGATGTCCATAAAGACAGCCTGGTCCCCGTTGGCAAAGGCGAAGGGCTCCTCGGCACGGACCTGGGCCACACCCAGGATCCTGGGGCGCACCCGGGTCTCCTCGACGCACTCGCGCAGGGCAGCCTCCCCCGGCTGCTCCCCCGGCTCAGGGATGCCCGAGACCACGGCCCACATTCCGTTGTCGCTGCGGCGCCCCAGGAGCGCCCGGTCGGCGTCGTCCAGGACCACGAGGCTGACCCCCGGCAGCCACAACTGCTCGTGACCGATCTTGGCACGCAGGGACAGGATGAAGTCAGGTGTCGCCATGACCTGAGCCTACGCGCGCCGGGGGCGGCCTCCCCATCATGCGGGCCAGCCTGGCCGATAGTGCCTGAGCTTACGCGCCGGGAACGGCCGGGTTCCCGGCCAGCCCGTGGCGGCGTCCGCCTACGCGCCGCGCGCCGGGAGCGGCGCTCTTGGCCCACCTGCACCGCTGATGGGGCGGGCCTGCGCACGCCGGGAGCGGCGCTCACAATCCTCCGCCCCTGTGGACCGCCTGCGTCCTTAGCGCCAGCCCCCCGCGGGCCACTCCCAAGGCGAGCCGACAGGATCAGGGTGATTTCAGGGTGGTCCCTGATACCCGGTCCGGTCCCGGCTCGGCACACTGGCCTCATGACACAGCAGTACCCCGGCGGCCCGTCCCTCTCCGAGCGCACCGAGTCCTGGCGCATGAACCTCCCGCGCCGCTCCCGCAGGCGTCTCCTGGCCGGCGTGTGCGGCGGACTGGCGCAGTCGTGGGACATGAGCCCCACCCTCGTGCGCCTGGGCTACCTGGCCCTGTCCCTGCTCCCGGGGCCCATGTGGGTGGCCTACGCCGCAGCCTGGATCCTCATGCCCGACGCCGACGAGTAGAGGCAGGAGGCCACGGGGCTCTGCCAACTACGGGGCCCCACCAACCACGAGATCTCACCAACTACGGGATCTCACCGACCACGGGCCCCGCCTGAGTCCCGCTCCCGCGTGCACGCCCCTGTGCCAGGTCCGTCCGCAGCCACAGCCAGCTGTAACGCCCACGGCCCGGCACAGGGGCGTGCACGTCTACCCCCTTGCCCCGAGCTAAACGCTCGTATAGCATGTTGGTCGTGCATTCAACGCCGTTACCCCGGGACTCCGACCTCACGACCGCCGCCCGCATCCGCAACGCCGCCATCATGCGGTTCGCCCACGACGGCTTCGGGGTGAGCCTGCGCGCCATCGCGGCCGACGCCGGGGTGACGGCCGGGCTCATCACCCACCACTTCGGCTCCAAGGACGGCCTGCGCCGAGCCTGCGACGCCGAGGTGCTGCGCCTGACTGAGGAGGTCAAGCGCTCCTCGGCCTACTTCGGCGGGCCCACGGACCTCATGACCCAGATGTCGCAGGTCAAGGAGTACATCCCGGCCACGGCCTACGCCATGCGCTCCCTCATGGAGGGCGGCGGGCTCGCCACGGCCCTAATGGACCTCTTCGTGGGGGACACCGTCTCCTACATGTCCGACGCCGTGAAGGCGGGCGCCGTGACGCCCTCCCACGACGAGGAGGCCCGCGCCCGGTACCTGCTCTATGCCGGGTTCGGCGCAATCCTGCTCTTCCTGCGCTACGAGGCCTCCGAGCCCGGCGACATCGAGTCGGCCATCCGGGAGTTCATGGAACGCTACGGCCCCGTCACCGCCGAGCTCTACTCCCGCCCCCTGTTCACCGACCCCGGGCTCTACACCGACTACGTCCAGGCCACGTCAGCCGACCCCGACGCCGCGACCCCTCCCACCGGAGACACCAGGGCCGGCCCCGACGTCCCCGGCCCGTCGCCCGACCCCCACCTCTTCCCGTCCGACCTTCCTTAAGGAGGAATTATGGAACCCCTTGCGGCACCGCGGGCCCGCCAGCCCAGGCAGACCCGTCCCGACAGCCCCGCCCCCGTCATTGACGTCAGGGGCCTGGTCAAGATCTTCGGCCGGGGCGCCAGCACCACCCGCGCCCTGAACGGCCTGGACCTGAGCGTCGCCCCCGGTGAGGTGGCTGGCTTCCTCGGCCCCAACGGCGCGGGCAAGTCCACCACCCTGCGCATCCTGCTGGGCATGATCCGCGCCGACGGCGGCCGGGCCCGCCTCTTCGGCGCCGACCCCTGGGACGACGCCGTCGCCCTCCACGAGCGCCTGGCCTACGTGCCCGGCGACGTCGCCCTGTGGCCCTCTCTCACCGGGAGCCAGACCCTGGAGGCCCTCGCCTCGCTCCGACGGCGCCCCGGGGCCCAGGGCAAGGAGGTCGCCCGACGTCGCGCCACGCTCATTGAGCGCTTCGACCTGGACCCGAGCAAGAAGGTGCGCGCCTACTCCAAGGGCAACCGGCAGAAGGTCGCCCTTATCGCCGCCCTGAGCGAGCCGGTGGACCTCCTCGTCCTCGACGAGCCCACCTCCGGCCTGGACCCCCTCATGGAGGAGATCTTCCGCCAGTGCGTGGTCGAGGCCACAGAACAGGGCACCACCGTCCTGCTCTCCAGCCACATCCTGTCCGAGGTGGAGACCCTCTGTGACACCGTCACCATTATCCGTGCCGGACGCACCGTGGAGCACGGCTCCCTGCACCACATCCGTTCCCTGCTGCGCACCCGCGTCCACGCCGTCGTCGAGCACGACCCGCACGCCCTGACCACCCTGGCAGGTGTCCACGACCTGACCTCCAGCCCCCTTGGAGCCCAGAACGAGGGCAGGGACGGGGACGCCCACCGCGACGTCTGGAAGGTGGACCTGAGCCTGGACCCCGCCTGCAGCCCGCAGGTCATGAGCGCCCTGACCGCCCTGAGCGTACGCTCCCTGACCGCCACCCCGCCGAGCCTGGAGGAGCTCTTCCTGCGTCACTACGAGGAGGACCTGAGCGAGCCTGAGGCGACCATAGGTCGCAGGGAGGACACGGCAGACGCCACCAGCACGGAGGCGGAGTCATGAGCGCGGCCCCGAGCCTCTCCGTCACGACGGGTCACCAAGTGACCATGCTCTCCCCCCTGACCCGCCTGACCCTGCGACGCGAGCGGCGCAGCGTCCTCACCTGGGCCCTCGGGACGGGACTGCTGTCCCTGTACTGCGTGGCGGCCTTCACCAGCATGTACACCACACCCCAGGAGCGCGCCACCGCCGCGCTGACGTATACCACCCCCGCCAGTATCGTCTTCACCGGACCCGGCTACGGGCTGGAGGCCCCCGACCCCACGCTCGGCGCCCTCTTCGCCTGCGCGGTCCTGGGCTACCTGGCCACGGTGACCTGCCTCATGGGGACACTCATGAGCGTGGCGCGCACCCGCGGGGACGAGGAGGACGGTCCCGGTGAGCTCCTGCACGCCGCACCCGTCAGGCACGGGGAGAACGCCCGCGCCGCCGCGACCTGCGTCACCCTGACCTCCCTGGCCGCCGGGCTGCTCCCCGCCCTGGCCGCGCTCGGCGGAGGCCTGGAGGTGGCCGACTCCCTGGTCATGGGACTGACCCTGGTCCTGACCGGGTTGGTATCCGGGGGTGCCGGCCTCGTCCTGGCAGCCCTGGCACCCTCCGCGCGCGCCGCCCGTGGCAGCGGGTGCCTGCTCGCGGTCGCCTGGTTCCTGCTGCGTGGCATCGGCGACGCAGACAGCTCGGTAGGCTTCCTGTCCTGGCTCACCCCCGTCGGCCTGGTCCAGCAGACCCGCCCCTACACCGGTATGCGCTGGGAGCCCGTGGCCCTCCTGGCCCTGGCCGCGGCGGTCCTCGTAGGCACCGGGCTGCACCTGCACACCCGACGCGAGCTGGGCCAGGGGCTGCTGGCCGGACGCCGCGGCAACGGGCGCCACCGCCCCGGCCCGCACGGTGTCATCGCCCTGGCCCTGCGCACCTGCGCACCCACACGGTGGTGGTGGACGCTCGGCGGTGGGATCTTCGGTGTCTGCTACGGGATGTTCGCCCCCAGTATCGAGGACACCTTCGCCGAGATGTTCCAGACCAACCCCCTCATGAAGGACTTCGTGGGCGGTGAGCTCACCGTGCAGACCTACCTGTCCCTCCTCATCGGCTACGGGGGCCTCCTGACCGGGGCCTGCGCCGTCGCGCTCGCGACCGGCAGCGTGACCGAGGAGGACAGGGGGCGGACCGCGACCGTCCTGGCTGCTCCTGTCTCCCGGCTACGGTGGCTGGCAGGCCGGGTGGTCGTGGTGGTCACCGGTACCGGGGCCATGCTCGCAGCAGTAGGCGCCGCCCTGTCCGCCAGCGCCGTACCCGGGCTCGTCGCGCACGGCTCCCCGGCCGCGGACGCGCCCTGGCACCTGGTGGGTGCGGTAGCCGTGGGAGCCCTGTCCGCGTGGCCGGCCGGGCTGCTCACGGGGGCAGTCGTCCTGGCCGTGGGCGCCCTGGCGCCCCGCCTGGCCCGCCCAGCCGGGTGGGGGCTGTTCCTGCTGGTCACCGTCCTCCAGGTGCTCGGCCCCCTGGCCCGGGCCCCTCGGTGGCTGCTCAACCTCTCACCGTTCACGCACAGGCCCGACCTACCCGGTCAGACGGGCCTGTGGGGGCAGGCCGACGCCTGGGTAGGCCCGGGTGTGTGCCTGCTGGTCGCGCTGGCCCTGGTGGCGGTAGCCGCTGGTGCCCTGCGCCGTCGGGACCTGCAGGGGTGAGCTGCGCTTGTGCTGACAAGGGCGCGCCGCCGGAGAGGAATCCACCGCGGTTTAGGCGGCCGAACGTCCCCTGGTCCGGCCTGGTGCACATGACCTGTCAGCGGGGGGCGCCGCGGATAATGAGCCAGCCGCGGCCCAGGGGGCGCTCCAGGACGATATCCGCGTCCCCGAAGCCTGCCGACCAGGGGCGCGTGATATTATCGGCGCCAATCTCGACCAGGCTCTCGTCCTCTGGTCTCGTCACAGGGCCCTTATCGATGTACTTGCCGTTGAAGCCGGTATTCCTGGTGACGTAGTCGCGTATGGCCTCCTCGGTGGCGGTAAAGGCTATAACGTACCCCCAGCCGCCGGGGAAGTCTGCCGCGAAGTTGAGGGCCGGGGCGACCGAGACCACCTGAGCCCCCTCAGGTAGCTCCTGCCCCTTCCGCCCGTTGGGGCCCCTGCCGACGGTGAGGATCTGGTCCAGGTGCTCCATGTCAGCCGGATAGGGGGCGCCCTCCTGCACGGTAGACGTCCCCACCGGGGTCGCCGGCACACCGACCAGACGGGACAGGGAACAGGCCGCCAGGCAAGCACAGACCAGCACGACCACCACCACACGCCAAGCCACTAGGAACCTTCTACACACGCTCTACCCCTCCCCGCTCATAACCGACGACGTACCAGTTACGTCGTACTCCTGGGCCAGCCCGGCCTGGTGCAGGGCCTGCATCTGATCGTCACTTACTGTGACGCCACCGACATCCGTGTCCTTCCCCTTGTCCCAGTTGTAGCGGTCGGCCACGTGGACGCGGTAGTTGTACTTGTAGGTCCAGTCGGGTCTGCCATTGGCCGGGTCGGGTGGGTAGACGGTGACGGTGCCCTCCGTACAGGTCTGGTAGCCTCCCAGGGCCAGGAACCAGTTCATGCTCTCGCTCCTACTGGCGTGCTCCGGCTCCCACGGGGTGGTGAAGGGGTAGGTCACCGGGCCGGTAGCCCCTGAGGTCTTAGCGGCCTCCACCGCATCCGCGGCCATTTTCTCGGCGGCATTCTTGGCGTCAACGGGTAGGTCGGGAAGGTCTGTGAGCATACGGTCCACGTCGACGTCCTGCGGGGTGCCGGTGTTGTCGAGGTAGTGGGTCAGGTTCTTCGAGGCGTCCGGCAGGGCAAAGGTGAGCGCTTTAGCGACCCTAAGAGCGCACCCGTGAACGAAGTGGTCCACCGGGTCAGAAGGACGCTGCGCATAGGGGCCCGACCCCTCGTACTCGGAGTCGCCCTGGTAGTCCCAGGCGTCAACGCCGGGCATATTCGCGTGCTCACCAGGGACCGGCTTGCCGAGCCCCGGGCCCCCGAAACTCTTCCGCCCGGGCCTCCTGTGCCCTCTAAGAAGAAGAGGATGTTTAGGAAATATGTCCACGTACTTGAGCAGGGGTAAGAACGCGGGCCCGAGGCCCAGAAGAAATATCGTGACGAAATAGGCCGTGGTCGGGCGGCCGGGACTGGGTGGTGGTGGCGGTGGGGCTGCTGCTGTAATATTGGTCAGGGCGTTTGTGAGGTCATTGTCGACCTGGTCGGCGTAGGCGGTGGTGTCGCGGACCATGACGGCCAGCTCCTGGGCCTGGGCGGCGGCCTGGGCCGCCTCCAGGGCAGCCCGACCGGGTAGGCCGCCCGGCCCGGACCCCGCCGCGGTGCCGTCCTGCGGGCTGAGCGTGACGGTGCCGTCGGGGCAGAGGGTGACCAGGGGGTGGGAGGCGGCGTAGTCCTGGCAGGCCAGGACACGGCGCCGGACCTCGGCCACGCCCTGGGCGGCCTCGTCCACCCCCCGGGCCAGGGACCGCAGCGCCTCCACCAGGTCCGCGCAGGAGTCGTTGCACTCCCTCAAGGCACCCCGGGCGGCCTCCACGCCCTGGCCCTCGGACAGGACCTGGCGCTCAGCCGACTGGGCGTCACCCAGGGCCTGGTCCACCTTACGGGTCAGGGACCGCAGGTCGTAGAACGCCTCCTCCAGCACCCCCGCGTCCCACAGGCACACGTCAGACCACGCGACCACCGCGTCTCACCCCAGCCTCTGACGCAGCCGCTCAAAGGCCTCGGACACCCCGGGGGAGTCCTCCACCGCACCAGGAGCCTCCCCGGGGGCGGGACCACCGGTAGGACCACTCTCCCCCACACCGGTACCGACCAGGCCACCGCCCAGGGCGGCTCCCGCGCCCAGGCCCGCTCCCGCCCGGGCCAGGGCCCCGGCCTGGGCGTCGTCATCGGCCCGGTAGGCAGCCGCCATGGCCCGCACCCCGGCCGACACGGCCCCGTACCGGCCCTCCAGGCCGCTCAGCCAGTCCCCCACCGCACCGGAGGCCGCAGCACAGGCCCCGCAGGCACGCGCACCGGGCACACCCGAGGCGACACGCCCCACCACACCCGCCTCCAGGCCACCCAGGTCCTCCCCGACCCAGCCCACCTGGTCACGTAACCTCTCCAGGTCACCGTCGACAATATGCAGATCCACCACCAGCAACCTCCAAGAGATTAGGGAACGAGGAAAGAGAAGACAAACAGGGAACAGACCACCAAGCGACCCACTACATAAAGTAGCCCAGAACACACACCCTGTCAACAGCTTCGACGGGCCCAGTATGCGTGATCTAAAGCACTACGAGAGCGTCAACCTCGACACCCCACCGCCGCACCCTGCCCGGGCCGCCACGACAGGGACCTGGGCGGCCATGTAGTCGGCAAGACCCGCACGTGCCCGGGCCGTCAGCACCGGAATACCGTAGGGACGAGCACGCGCCCGTCTCAGGGCCGCAGGACCGAGCCGTCCTCGCTGACCCGGCTCACGGCCACCGCGTGACGCAGGGCGATGGTCTCCGCGGTCGCCACGGCCCTGGCGGCGCCGTCCCAGGAGACACTGACATAGACGTGGTTGGGGCCAAAGCTGTAGTCCGTGGCCGGCAGGTCGCCCAGCACCTCCTCATCGACCCGGTCCGGGCCGTTGACCGGGGGGAAGATCTGGTGCATGTCCTCATAGAAGGCCCGCAGCGCCGGCGTCGTGACCGCCGGGTCGCAGGAGTCGCCGTCGACCCCCTCCACCTGCTCGGTCAGCCATGCCGACAGCCCGTCATCGCTGACCGCTGAAGGGGTGAAGACGAGGATGTCATAACTCATAGGTGCAGGCTACCGTCATCATATGGACATGCACGACGCGCCGCCGCAGAGCACCCCGAGCCAGCCCGCCCGGCAGGCAGCCGCGCGCCGTTTCATGACCTGGGAGGTGGGTGTGGCCAGGGTCGAGCACGACCGCTCCTCCGTGAGCCCGCAGCGGGTCGCCGACGAGCTGCGTAACCAGCTGACCCACCCCGGCTACCTCGACGGCCAACGGCGCTTCTCCCTGGGGGCACGGGCCCTGGCCGACGACGTCATGGACCTGGCCCAGGAGGACCCCGACGACCTGGCCACCTCCAACTACATGCAGTGCGCCGGGTCAGCCACGGCCATGACCGTCGAGGTCCGGGTCTCCAGCCCCACCGGCTTCAACCACTACGCCGTCAGCCGGATCCCCGTTGCCGACGCCGACGCCTGGAACGAGCTGTCCGTGGACAACGGACGCATTACCCTGCGCCTCCACCCCGAGGAGGTCCTCAGCGGCCAGGAGGCTGCCGAGATCTTCCGCGCCTACGTCGTCGACGGCACCCTGCCACCCGCTGAGCTCCTGCGCGACCTGCAGCTCTGAGCCCCTCGGCCACCACGCCCCCCGGCCGCGCCGCCCGCGCCTGACGCATACCGCAGGCGGGGCGGCAGCAACCGGGCCCTACTCGGTGACCACCTTGCGCCGCGTGGCGTAGGCCTGCCCCTCCAGCTCGGTCCCCGCGGGCGCGGAGGCCGGGGAGGCCTGCTCCAGGATGGTGCCCCGCAGGCGGGAGATCCAGCGCATGACGTGGTAGACCACGATCGCCGCGCCGCTGCCCAGGGCGATCCCCTCAAAGCTCATCCGCCCCCACACCAGGGTGTAGTTGGCGACCGCCACCACCATGGACACGGCAGCGGTATTGAGGTTGACCGGGTCGGAGAAGTCCACCCGGTTCTGCACCCAGATACGCACACCCAGCATGCCGATCATGCCGTACAGGACCGTGGCGGCCCCGCCCAGCACCCCCGCCGGGATAGTGGCAATGACCTGCCCGAACTTGGGCAGCATGGACAGGCCCAGGGCGGCCAGGGCGGCCACCACGTAGGCGGCCGTGGAGTAGACGCGGGTAGCCGCCATGACCCCGATGTTCTCCGCGTAGGTCGTGGTGCCCGAGCCGCCCCCGGAACCCGCCAGGACGGTGGACACGCCGTCGGCCAGGAGGGCGCGGCCGGTGACGTCGTCGAGGTTCTCCCCGGTCATGGCCGACACGGACTTCACGTGCCCCACGTTCTCGGCGACGAGCACCAGGACCACCGGCACGAACAGCCCCAGCAGGCTCACGTCAAAGGCGGGGGCCCTAAAGGTCGGGACACCCACCCACCCGGCGTGGGAGATGGCGGAGAAGTCAATCTCACCGCGCACCCAGGCGGTCACGTAGCCCACCAGGACACCCAGCAGAATAGCCAGGCGCCCCACAATCCCCTTGAACAGCACCGTAATGAGCAGGATCGCCACAATAGTGACGACCGCCGTCACCGGCGCGCTCCTGACATTGGTCCAGGCGGCCGGAGCCAGGTTGAAGCCGATAAGGGACACAATGGCGCCGGTGACCACCGGGGGCATGAGCCGGTCGATCCAGCTGGCACCCACCAGGGTCACCACCAGGCCGATAGCTGCCAGGGTGGCGCCCGCGGCGATAATCCCGCCCTGGGCCAGGGACGCCTTGGCCGCGTCCAGGGTGCCGCCGCCCCCGGACACGTAGCCGGTCACCGCGCCAATAGGGGCGATGAGCGCGAAGGAGCTGCCCAGGTAGGAGGGCAGGCGCCCGGAGGTGACCCCCAGGAACAGCAGGGTGCCCAGGCCCGTGAAGAACAAGGTGGTGGCCGGGTCGAAGCCGGTCAGCAGCGGCACCAGGAAGGTCGCGCCGAACATGGCGACCACGTGCTGGACGCCGATACCGATCGTGCGCGGCCAGGTCAGGCGCTCACCAGGGGCCACGACCTCCCCGGGGGCGATGGAACGGCCGTCGCCGTGAAGACGCCACCCCCGAGATCGGCTCCTGGACGGCGTGGTAGGTGCAGGCACAGCGGTCTCCTGTCGTGCTCGGGGAAGGCGGGAACGACGTCGTCCACCCCTGGGCCCGGCGACGGCGCTCACCGCGACAGGAACTGGCACTCCTGCCAGGTGGCCAGTGTAGCGGGCTCCGGGTACCGCCCCTGACCAGGAAGGATCCGTCTACCGGAGGGCCTGGCCCGCACCGGTCCCGCCAGAGGCCGGGGGCGAGCTTGGCCGGAGGACGAGCTTGGCCGGAGGGCTCGCCGCACTGCCTGGGCCCCGGTCGGGCCTGTCAGACGGCCAGGCGGTTACAGCCGTGGCAGCACGGGACGCCGGGACCCGGGCAGGCCTGCTCCTGTGCAGTCCGCCACCTCGTGGGCCCCTCGGGCCTGCCTACAGGCGCGTCAGGCCCCCAGCTCCTCGGCCACGAGCGCCATCTCCTCGTCGGCCCGCCGACGCAGCTCACGGTGGCGCGTCACCGAGGCCATGGACGCCTCCAGCACGGAGTTGACCACCATGAGGGAGCCGACGACCACCATGCCCACGGGGAGCTCGCCCGTACGCGCCCGCCGACGCAGGGCCCGGTTAATGAGCAGGCCACCGAGCCCGACCCCGGCCAGGGCACCCAGGCGCACCAGCCAGGGCATCTCGGTGACGGTACGCACGTAGCCGCGCACGTAGGCCGAGCCGGGGGTCGCCGGGTCACGCAGCATCATGCCCACGCTGCGACCCACCGCGTTGGACAGGCCCCTGGGCTCGTGGACGACGGCGCCGGGGACCTCGTCGGGGGCCAAGCGCCCGGAGAGCACGGCCTCGACCCAGGCGGGCAGGCCCAGGGCCTCCACCATGGCACGCAGGCCGTCCTCACCGGGGGTGGCCAGGGCCTCGGCCGCCGCCTGGGCGTCCGCCCCGGGGACGGCGGCGGCAATGGCGGAGGCGTCGGTGACGTCGGCGAGGAACTCCTCGGCCCGGGCGCGCAGGGCCGGTCCGGGCTGCTCGACGCCGCCCCAGACGTAGCGCGACCGCATGCCCCAGGAGTAGACGGCGTCGTCGTCCGGGTCCCCGGTGGTCACGGCGCGCACCCGCAGGTCCCCGTCCTGGGACTCCAGGACCAGGGCCGGCAGGGACTCCTCGTCCCAGCCCAGGGCACCCAGGTCCAGTCCCTCACCGGTGTACATGACCACGCGCCGGTCCAGGGCGGGCAGGCTGACCACCGCCAGGGGCCGCTCCAGGAGCGTGGACTGCAGGGGGACGGTGTAGGCGCTCAGCGGGGAGACGACCACGGCGCGCAGGGTGGCCGGGTCAGGCTCCCGGACGGCGTCGTGGGTGGCCTCACGCGGCAGGTCGTGGAAGGAGGCGGGGCCGATGACGGCGTCGGCGTGGAAGTGCCGGGCCAGGCGTTCCGTCAGCTCGGAGACCCCCAGGCCCGCGACGACACCACCACGCGCGGGCGGGGTGACGGCCACCCGGCCCTCGGCGTCGGTCAGGAGCGTCAGGGACAGGAGGTGCTCCGTAGCCGGATACCACTCCAGGCGGGCGAGGACCCGCTCCTGGTCCAGGACGGCCGCGACCTCCTCGGAGGTGGTCCCGGGTGCAATGAGAACACCCTCAGTACGGTTCCAGCGCTGGTTGGCCTCGGTGGCGGACATGCACGCCCTCCTGTCTGTCAGGTAACTGGGCCTATTGTGTCAGGTTCTACGCCACTTCGGCAGCCCACGCGCCCCGAGCGCCGTCTTCAGGGGGCCGACGCCGGGAGCCCACCTCCTCCGCCAGGCTGCTGGCGCAGGTCTGGGGCGACCACTTACGGCCGGTAACAGGAGCCCGTTGGTGCTTGGGAGGCCACCGGTGCCGGGGTCCTGTCAGGGGCGGTCCCGGGCTGAGGCTGGCTCACGCCAGTGCGACCCCGCGCGAAGTCGCGCATTCATCCCGGGGGCGCTGGCAGGGCACTGGCGTGATTCCAACGTTCTACGCCCCTGGGCGGAGGTCGGGAGCAGAATGAATGTGCAACTCGGTCACTGTTGCACATTCATCACTGTCCCCGGCACCCGCACCGTCAGGCAAATCCGCGTGATCACGCCGTTTTATGATCGTCGAATGTAAAAAGAATGTGCAACTCGGCCCCAGGGCGGGCCACTAGCTCCCGGCCTGCGCGGCCCGGCGCAGGCGGTCCACCTCGTACAGGGCGATACCCGTGGCCACGGCCGCGTTGAGGGACTCCACCTTGGTCGCAATGGGGATGGAGGCAATGACGTCGCAGGTCTGACGCACCAGGCGGGACAGGCCCGTCCCCTCGGCCCCGGTGACCACCACCAGCGGGGCGTCGGCCAGGGTGAGCTCCTCCACGAGGGTCTCGCCCCCGCCGTCGAGCCCGACCACGAAGCAGCCCTCCTTCTTGAGACGCTCCAGGGTGCGTACCAGGTTGGTCTCACGGGCCACGCGCACGCGGGCGGCGGCCCCGGCGGATACCTTCCACGCCGTCGCGCTCACCCCGGCGCTGCGCCGCTCGGGGATAATGACGCCGTCGGCCCCGAAGGCCCCGGCACTGCGCAGCACGGCCCCCAGGTTGTGGGGGTCGGTGACCTGGTCCAGGGCCACGAGCAGCGGGGTGTGCCCCAGGGCCCGGGCGCGCTCCAGCAGCAGGTCGGCGTCGGTGTACTCGTAGGCGGGGATCTCAATGGCCACGCCCTGGTGGGCGGCGCCCTCGGTCAGCGCCTCCAGGTCCAGCCTGGTGGTCTCCAGGACAGGGGCCCCCACGAGGACGGCGCGACGCACCACCGCCCCCAGGCGGTCGTCGGACTCGGCGGACACGGCCATAAAGACCCGGGAGATGGGCACACCGGCGCGGGCGGCCTCGGCGGCGGCGTTGCGTCCGCAGACGATCTCGTGGCCCTCGGGCACGCCGAAGCGGCGCCTGATCTTCTCCAGCTGCCTGGCCCGTGTGGGCTGGGCGGCACGGGCCTCGGCGCGGGCCCTCGCCCGGGCCTTGGGGTGGCCCACGCGGTCCTCGGCACGCGGGGTGGGGCCCTTGCCCTCCAGGCCCTGGCGACGGTTGCCTCCCGAGCCCTTGGTAGGGCCCTTCTTGCTCCCGGGCCTGCGTCGGGCACCGTGCGGGCGGTCGTTTCCTGGCATTGCTGATCTCCTTGTCGTGGCTGGTCGGTGACGCCCCGGGGCGCTGGGGCCTCAGGCCAGGTGCCAGCGGGCCCCGGCGGGCGAGTCCTCCACCACGACGCCAGCAGCCGCGAGCCTGCTGCGCAGGGCGTCGGCCCGGGCCCAGTCCTTGGCGGCACGAGCCTGGGCACGCTCGTCCAGGTCGTGCTGGACGAGCTGGCCCAGGGCCTTGAGCGCGGCGTCCTGCCCCTTCCGGGAGTCCGGGCCCAGGACGGTGGCGCGCCAGGGGGCGGACAGGGGGTCCAGGCCCAGGACGTCGAGCATGGAGCGCAGGTCCAGGGCCCGCTCACGCACCAGGTCGCCCACGGTGGTGACCTCAGCGTGCTGCGTGCCCAGGGCCTCCAGCTCGTCCCTGGTCAGGGGCCTGGCCGCGTCGTCCCCCGGGGTGAAGGCCGTGTTGAGCCGCTTGAGGGCGGCGTGGACCTCCGCCATGGCCCCGGCGAGGCCCAGGTCCTCGTCCATGGCCGCGGTAAAGGCCCTTGGCAGCGGGCGCTCGCGCAGGGCGGCGGCCGGGACGTCAATAGCGTGCGTGCCGTCGTAGTCCAGGGCCCGCACGACCGCCGAGGACAGGCGCCTCCACAGGGCCGCGGCGTCGGCGAGGGTCTCCTCGGAGAACTCCACGGTGGAACGGTGGTGGACGGTGCCCAGGGCCAGGCGCAGGACGGCGGCGTCGTAGGTCCTCAGCAGCTCGGAGACCACCAGGGAGTTACCCAGCGACTTGCTCATCTTCTCGCCCTTGACGGTGACCCAGGCGTTGTGGACCCAGTGGCGGGCGAACCCCCAGCCGGCGCCGTGGGACTGGGCCTGCTCGTTCTCGTGGTGGGGGAAACGCAGGTCGATGCCGCCACCGTGGATGTCGAACTCGTCACCCAGGTAGCGGCGGGACATGGCCGAGCACTCCAGGTGCCAGCCGGGCCGGCCCCGCCCCCAGGGGGAGTCCCAGGCGGCGTCGGCTGGCTCGGTGGGCTTGGCGGCCTTCCACAGGGCGAAGTCGCGTGGGTCCCGCTTGTCGGCCTCGACGTCGTCGTCTATCTGGGACTCGTCCTCGGTGGTGGCCAGGTCCTCCAGGCGCTGGTTGGTCAGCGAGCCGTAGTCGGGCAGGGAAGCCACCGAGAAGTAGACGTTGCCGCGCTCGCCGATGTAGGCGTGGCCGGCGTCGAGCAGGCGCCGCACCAGGTCGATCATCTCCGGGACGTGCCCGGTGGCGCGCGGCTCGTAGGTGGGCGGGGCCACGCCGAGCGCCCGGTAGGCGGCGTCGAACTCACGCTCGTGGCGCTGGGCCCAGGCCCACCAGGGCACGGGCGGATCGGCGGCGGACCTGGCCAGGATCTTGTCGTCAATGTCGGTGACGTTACGGATGAGGCGTACCTCCTGGCCGCAGCGCTCTAGCCAGCGGCGCAGCACGTCAAAGGCGATGGCGCTGCGCATGTGCCCAATGTGCGGGGAGCCCTGGACGGTGGCACCACACAGGTAGATCGTGACCGTTCCGGGCGTGACGGTGGGCGCCAGGGGGACGACGGCGCGGGCGGCCGAGTCGTACAGGCGCAGGGACGGCGTGCCAGGCTGGAGATCACTCACGGCCCAAACATACCCGCCCTCCGCGGCCCGGTCCTGGGGCGGGTGCGGGGGGCTGCACCAACTCCGTGGTCCGCGCCAGCGACGAGGTGCCGCTCGGCCCGGGGCGGGTGCGGGGGCCACGCCGCGAACATGCTTGAGGCGTTCCGGCAGACGCCGGTCCCGGGGCGGGTGCGGGGGCCGCCTATCCCGGGTAGACCAGGGCGGTGGCGACCGCCAGGAGCCCCTCCCCGCGCCCCAGGAACCCGAGGTGGTCGGTAGTGGTGGCGGAGAAGGACACCGGGGCGCCTACCGCCCGGCTCAGGGCCGCACCGGCCTCGGCGGCGCGGCCGGACACCCGGGGCCGCTCGCCCACGAGCTGGACCGCGACATTGCCGATCTCAAAACCGGCCTCGCGCACCCGTCGTGCCGCCTCGGCCAGGAGGACCGCCCCGGCAGCCCCCTTCCACCGGGGCTCGGAGGTGCCGAAGTTGCTCCCCAGGTCCCCCAGCCCGGCGGCTGAGAAGAGGGCGTCGGCGCAGGCGTGGGCCACCACGTCGCCGTCGGAGTGCCCCGACAGCCCCACCTCACCGGGCCACTCGAGGCACGCCAGGCGCAGGGGCGTCCCCGAGTCCGGCGCGGCGAAGGCGTGGACGTCGGTCCCGATGCCCGTGCGCGGCAGGACGACCGGGCCGTCGGCCGCGGCCGGGCCCGTCCGGGCGTCGTCGGGCACGGCGGAGGGGTCAGATAGTGTGATAATGGGCTCACTCATGACCCCAGTCTGCCGCCTTTCACGGGCGGAAGGCGCGCTCAGTACCTGGTCACCCGCCGAACGAGCCCATTCGCCCCCCATCTCCCAGCAGCTTCCCAGGCATATATAGGGTCTTCTCACAGGCAGGAGGCGTTGTATTGTTCTTGCCGCCGGACGGAACGGGTCGCGAGGGTTGGGGAACCCGACGACCTACCCTGACCGAGCACTGTACGGGTCCAAGGGAGCCCGCACGGAGCGTTCTGGCGAAGGAGGGAGCTCCCCCAGGAATGGGAACCCGGGAGCGAGCCCCTCGACGACGAAGGCCCGCGGGCCGAGGTAGACCTCGGACGCGGGCCTCGTCATATTCTCCGGCGGGCGCAGGTTCTCCGGCGGGTGCAGGCGCGTACCCGTCTGGACACAGACGTGTACCCACCGCCTCGACCAGGATCGACCATAAAGGCTAGAAACCCTCGCTACAATAATATAGAAATATCACACCCGCATAAAATGATCCATAAATCCTGGAACACACCGGACGACTCCACCAAGGAGGACAGCCTCCCCACAATCACACGGCAGGATACTGCCGCCCAGGTCGTCTGCGAAGCACCTCCGGGCCACCGCTCTGGGGCCCGGGCTCGGCTGGGGTTTTCCGGGTCGGTTGGGGCGGTCGCGTCGGCGTCCGCCCCCACAGATCTATAAGTGATATTTATTACATAAGATTCGGCGAGGGGCGTGTCCGCCTCCGCGCCGGACGCCGTCGGCAGCCTCGCACAACCGGCACACAGCCTAGGAAGACAGGAGACGCATGGGACGCCCACCACACCCGACGGCGGGCCGTGCCCGCTCGGCCCCCTCCCAACGGGCGCCCTCACGGACGGCCTGCTCCCTGCACGATGCCGGGGCGTGCCGCTCCTGCCCGGACCTGGCGCGTCCCCTCCCCGAGCAGCTGGCCGCCAAGCAGGCGCAGGTGGCCAGTCTCCTGGCCGACGGACCCGCCCCGGTCGCTCGTGACACCTGGCTCCCGCCAGCTGGCAGCGCCCCGACCGGTTTCCGCAACAAGGCCAAGATGGCGGTCTCCGGGAGCGTGTCCACCCCCGTCCTGGGGCTGGCCGACCGCTTCGGGGGCAGTCTGGACCTGCGCGGCTGCCCGCTCCACGTGGACGCGATCCAGGAGTCGCTGCCGGTCCTGGGCCAGCTCGTTACCGGGCTCGGCCTGGAGCCCTACCACATTGCGACCGACCGGGGGGAGCTGAAGTACCTCCTCCTGACCGCCTCGCCGACGGGGGCGCTCATGGTCCGATGGGTCCTGCGCTCCCATCGGCACGTGGGGACGCTGCGTCGGGCGCTGCCGCGGATCCGCCGGGCCCTGCCGCAGCTTGAGGTCATGAGCGCCAATATCCAGCCGGTCCGCCAGGCTGTGCTGGAGGGTGAGGAGGAGATCCTCCTGGGGCTGGCGGAGGGGATGTCCGACCGCCTCCAGATGGACCTGCTCCTACCGGCGCAGGACGTTCCCGGACGGCCGGAGGGCAGGAAGGCAGAGGAGACGGTGCTGCCCCTGCTGCTGCCCACCCGCTCCTTCTTCCAGACGAACACCGCCGTGGCCGAGGAGCTCTACGCCACCGCCCGTCAGTGGGCGGCCCAGTGGGCATCGAGGCGGCGGGCCGACGCCGGGTGGGCCGACGCCGGACGGGCTGGTACCGGGTGGATGGCAGGCGGGCAGGTGGCTGGTACCGGGCAGGTGGCAACCCGACGAGCTGGCACTGGGCGGGCCGGTGGCGAGCGGGCCAGTACCGGGCGGGCTGGTGCCGGATGGATGGCAGGCGGGCGGGCCGGGGCCGACGCTGGGCGAACCGGTGCCGGCAGCAAGCGGGGCGCCGTCCCCCTGCGCCTGTGGGACCTCTTCTGCGGAGTCGGCGGTTTCGCCCTGGCGCTGGCCTCGCACCCGGCCCTGCACGGCGCGCAGGTACGCGGCGTGGAGCTCTCGGCGTCGGCCATCCACGGAGCCCAGGCCTCCGCCCGTCTCATGGGCCTGGACCCGCGACGGGTGTGGTTCGAGGCCGGTGACGCCCGGGTCCTGGACCCGAGGTCCGGGAGCGTGCCGGACCTGCTCGTGGTCAACCCTCCCCGGCGCGGGATCGGGCCCGACCTGGCGCAGCGTATCGAGGCCAGCGGGGTGGGGCGGGTCCTCTACTCCTCCTGCAACCCGTCCTCCCTGGTCAGCGACCTGGCGGCCATGCCCTCGCTGCGGGTGAGACGGGCACGGCTGTTCGACATGTTCCCCCACACCGGCCACGCCGAGGTCCTGGTCGAGCTGGGCCGGTCCGGGAGCGGTGGTGGCCGCGACGGGCGGTCCCGTGGCCTGAGAGCCGGGTGGCCTGAGAGTTAGGTGGCCTGAGCCGGGTGGCCTGAGCCGGGCGGGACCACCTCGGCCCCCAGAGGTGCGGCCACGTATTAACACCGACATCTGACCCGCACGGCCCCTCCCTCGACCCCCGGAGACACAGCCACACAGTCCGAGGCAGCAGCTGGTCAGGGCCTTGGCGGCCTCGACACAGATCAATATACAATCTAGAAAAGTACCTGAGGGGCTGTCATATGCGCATAGACAATCAGCAGGCATTCGCTCACCCGAGTGATCATCACCAGCATTTGACAGGTATCCCAGGCAGTCCGGGGCGAGCGTTGACCCACCACACGACCGCGCCCCGACCCGCCCAGGTATCCACGCAGTCCGGGGCGAGTGAGACGGGAGCCCTGAACAAGTACCGTTCTCACGCCAAACAAGTACCGTTCTCGCGACGAACAAGTACCGTTCTCACGGCAAACAAGTACCGTTCTCGCGGGGAGGGGCTGGGACGCCCTCAGAGCTCGGCCAGCGCCTCGCGTACCTGGCGCAGCCTCTCCCGGAGGTCCTCGGCCTCGTAGGGGACCGCCAGGTCGCGCACGGCACCGGCCAGGTCGGCCAGGTCGAGCACCTCGGGGAAGCCGTCACCGAGCAGGGCCCGGGCGGCGTCCACGCTCTGGCACCTCCCGGCACCGGCCAGGTCGGCCGTCTCCAGGAGGTCCAGCAGCGGGGCGTGGGTGGCAGTCAGGGCCTGTGCGACGGCGTCGAGGTCACCCCCGACCAGCTCGCGGCGGGCATCGAGCAGGGCGAGCCGGTCGGTCAGGCTGGCGGCGCCGTCGGACAGGGCCGAGACGAGCTCCGCCAGGGAGCCCACCGCGTCGTTCTCCTCCAGCGCGTCCTGCCCGTCCAGGATCTGGAGGGCGAAGAACCCTGCCGCCAGGTTGTGCAGGCGGGTCAGGGCGATGCCGAAGCGGACGGAGTCCACGTCCCCACGCAGCTCGGTGATCTGCCCGGCCAGGGGGCGCAGCTCCTCAAAGCACTCCAGGACGAGGGAGTCGACCTGCCGGTAGCGCAGACGGACGGCGTCAGCCTCCCCTGGGGCCAGGTGCCCCACGTCGGCGACGACGCCGCGCAGGCTCTCGCGCAAGCGGCCCAGGCGGTCGGACAGGGCGGTGACCGCGCTGGCGCGACGCCCCAGGAGCCCCACGAGGCGGGCGAGCACGTCCAGGAGGGAGACCATCCCCGCGGTGCCCTCCTCGATCCCGTCCATCTGGGCCAGGATGGTGGCGACCGGCCCGGTGGCGTCAGGACGGCGGGGGATATTGACCCCCGAGGCGACCAGGGCGGCGACCTCGGCGGGCAGGGTCTGACGGGTGAAGTCCACGGTGCCGCGGTAGCCCAGGGCACCCAGCTCGGCCAGGAGGGCGGCCTGCCCGGCGGCGGCGACCTCCCGGCGGGTGGAGCCGGAGGCGGCCGAGGCGGCTTCTACCTCGCGGACGCGGGTGTAGGCGGCCTCGACGGCGTCGCGCAGGCCGGTGAGCATGGGCAGGGTGCGCACCGAGAGGTAGCCGTCCCCGCTGGGGACGATGGTGGCGAAGACCCGGTAGCGCCCGCGGTCTGAGGAGCGGTTGGTGATGTAGGCGCTGGCGGCGTTCCCGGCCTCCAGGTCCTCCCAGATGGAGCGGAAGGCCCCGGCGGGCATGTCGGGGTGACGCACCACGTTGTGGGCGCGCCCCACCAGCGCCCCCCGCGGGTAGCCGGACAGGCGCATAAAGATCGCGTTGGCGCGACGGATACGTCCAGCGGAGTCCGTGGTGGAGAAGAAGAGCTCGTCGGCGGTGTAGGTGTGCTCGTCGGGCAGGACGGTGGGCGCCCCGCTGGGGACCGGCGCGGGGACGGGCACGGCCGGGGTGGCGGGTACGGGCCGGACCTCGGTGAGGGTCGGCACGGGCGGGAGGGAGGTGGCTGGAGCGGCTGGTGCGTGGGTGGCCGGTGTGGGGGTAGCAGGTGCAGGGGCGGCTGACGTGGGGGTGGCCCGTGCGAGGGCCGCCGGTGCGGGAGTGGCTGGCGCGGTGGGGTCGGGTGTGACAGAGGCGGCGTCGGTCATGGTTGCCTTCCTTGGCGAAGTTGGGACGTTCGGCCTGCCCCACAGGGTACTCGACGTTCCCCGGGCGGCCGTCACCGGCACCTGCACATTCATCCTGGAGCCGGTGGCGAGCCAGTGGCGTCATTCCAACGGTTTCCCGGCCCGGGAGGCGGAGGTGGGCAGGATGAATGTGCAACTCGGGCGCCGTTGCACATTCATCATGGTTTCCGGGCCCCGAGCTGCCTGATGAATCCCCGTGATTAAGCCGTTTACTGATCGCTGATTGTAAAAAGAATGTGCAACTCGGCCCGGGGCGCCCACCAGGGGCCAGCTCCCGGCGCTCTCAGGGGTGGGCAACCAGGGTAGTGGGCGACTAGACCCCGAAAAGCCAGCTCCCAGCGCTCCCAAGGGTGGGGGCCCAGGGGCGATGCCCCTACCGAGGGCCCGGCCAGCTCCCGGCGCTCTCGGGGATGGGACGGAGTCCTCGGTGGGCGTGGCCGAGGTCGGCCAGCTCCGGGCGCTCAGGTAAGGGATGTCTCGGCACTGGAGGGAGTCGAGGACTTTGCAGCCAGCTCCGGGTGCCCAGGTGGGGGTGTAGCCTCCGGCTATGAGACTGCGCACACGTCTGCTCCCGGTGCCCGTCACCTGGAAAAAGGCGCGTCCCCGTCGTTCCCGCCCCTCGGTGGAGGCCTGCCCGCGTCTGCCGCCAGCACCAGGGGTGCCCCTGACCTCTGCTGTGGCGCGTGAGACCGTGTCCCTGGACAGCGTACGCACCTCCCTGGCCGACGTCGTGGCCGCCTGCGACGAGCTGGGGGCTCAGCTCCTGGGCCACCTCATGGCCGAGGCTCCTGGGACCAACATCCTGGTCTGTCCCCTGGGCCTGGCCCTGGCGCTGGCCCTGGTGGCCGACGGCGCCACGGACGCCGCCACCCAGGGCTACGACCGCCTCCTGGGAGCAGGAGGGCGGGACCGGGACCGGGCCTGGTCGGCCGTCCAGACCGCCCTGGGGCGCTATGACCGCTCCCTGGACGGCTTCGACCCCGGCAAGCCCCCTGAGACGCCCCTGGTGCACGTGGCCAACCACGTGGTCGTGGTCGACCGTGAGGAGGTGGCGGTCAGCCAGGCCTACCTGGACACCGTCCTGCGCTGGTTCTCCGCCCAGGTCGAGAAGGTCCCCGCGGGCGACCTGGCGGCCAACCTCAGTGCCTGGGCCCAGGGGCACACGGCCGGGCTGATCAAGAAGACCGGCGTCCAGGTCACCAGCGACACCGCCCTGGTCCTCCAGAACGCCCTGCTCTTCGCCGCCCGCTGGAGCACGCCCTTCAATGCCGAGGGCACCGCGGAGGACACCTTCACCCGGGCCGACGGCTCCACCACCCGGGCACAGTTCATGAACGACACCCGCACCATCCCCTACGCCCGCGGCCGGGACTGGGCCGCCGTACGCCTGGACTACCAGGACGGGCAGGGCGGAGGGTGGCCTCGTGGGCAGGGCCTGACCATGGACGTCGTCCTGCCCCGACGGCGGACCAGCCCCACCGACCTGCCTCCTGCCACCTGGGCCCAGGCCTCCGCCGCCCTGGACCAGGCGGCCGGGCTAGCGGGTCAGGCAGCTGGGCTGGGTCGGGTGGAGGTGGCTGGGCTGGACCAGGCCACGAGTCCAGGTCGGGCGGAGGTGGCTGGGCCGGGCCAGATGAAGGGCCCGGACTACCGCAGGGTCAGGATCGCCCTGCCCGTGCTGGACCTGGTCTCCGGGCCCGTCGAGCTCCTGGAGATGCTCAAGGCGCTGGGCCTGGACGCCTCCAGCCTGGACGGGATCGCCCTCGGGCTGTCTATTAGCCAGGTGGTCCAGCAGGTACGCCTCCTGGTGGACGAGGAGGGCACCGTCGCCGCGGCCCTGACGGAGGCGGCAATCATGGATGGGTGCGCACCTGTCCAGGACGATCCCACCAACTTCATCGTCAACCGCCCCTACGTGCTGCGCCTGCGCGACCTGGCCACCGGGACCACCCTGGTCCAGGCC
>ERZ772921.285-NODE-285-length-31391-cov-8.797039_pt1 | contig 31391 bp, 17 predicted proteins | sample MGYA00512117_ERZ772921 | MGnify/ENA primary metagenome ERZ772921 (study PRJEB29015, sample SAMEA2737944) | human oral metagenome | biome: human oral; feature: human-associated habitat; material: dental | place: China | collected 2150 ...
GTAGGGGCGTATTGCATACGCCCCACCACACGGACCCGAAAGGGGCCGAATGATCCGACAACCGGGTACACGTGGGGCGTATGCAATACGCCCCTACCGCCTGCCGGAGGAATAAGGGTAACCTAAACGCAAAAATGCCGGACACCCCCAGTGGGTGCCCGGCATTTTTGTATCCGTGCACACAGCGGCTCCCAGCAAAAGCAGGCCTACTTTTGCCCCCCTACATATATAGATCCTATGAACAGAGCAGTCATTACCGGCCTGGGCATCTACTCCTGCCTGGGCACCACGCTCGACGCCGTCGAGCAATCCCTCCGCGAGGGACGGTCGGGCATCACCCTCGACCCCCAGCGCAAAGACCTCGGCTTCCGGTCGGCACTCACCGCCCGGCTCGACACACCCGACCTCAAGGGCGAACTCAGCCGCAGCCAGCGCACCTACATGCCCGAACAAGCCAAGTACGCCTACGTCGCCACCCGCGACGCCCTCCGTCAGGCAGGCCTCGACGCCGACTACATCGACCGCCACGACGTGGGCATCCTCTACGGCAACGACAGCACGGCCGAGGCCGTCGTCCACAGCATGGACATCCTCCGCGAGAAGCGCGACACGACGCTCATCGGCTCCGGCTCCATCTTCCAATCGATGAACTCCACCGTCACGATGAACCTCTCCTGCATCTTCCGCCTCCGCGGCATCAACCTCACCATCTCCGGCGCCTGCGCCAGCGGTGCGCACGCCATCGGACTCGGCGCCCTGCTCATCCGGCAGGGCTTGCAGGAGTGCATCATCTGCGGCGGTGCGCAGGAGGTCAACCCCACGGCCGTCGGCAGCTTCGACGGCATCGGCGCCTTCTCCACCCGCGAGAGCGACCCGACGCGCGCCTCCCGTCCCTTCGACCGCGACCGCGACGGGCTCGTGCCCGGTGGCGGTGCCGCCACCGTCGTTCTGGAGAGCTACGAGCACGCCCGACGCCGTGGCGCGACGATCCTGGCCGAGGTGCTCGGCTACGGCTTCTCGTCCAACGGCGACCACATCTCCGTGCCCAACGTCGACGGCCCCCTGCGCTCGCTTCGCATGGCCATGGCCGACGCCCGTGTGCCGCTCGAGAGCATCGGTTACATCAATGCCCACGCCACCTCCACCCCCGTCGGCGACCGCAACGAGGCCCGCGCCCTCACCGCCCTTTTCGACGGTCACACCATGCCGCCCGTCACCTCCACCAAGTCCATGACCGGCCACGAGATGTGGATGGCCGGCGCCTCCGAGGTCGTCTACTCCCTGCTCATGATGCGCGGCCAGTTCATCGCCCCCCACCTCAACTTCGAGCACCCGGACGACGACACCGCCCCGCTCCGCATCCCCACCGAACGCCTCGACAACTACGCCTTCGACACCTTCCTCTCCAACTCCTTTGGCTTCGGCGGCACCAACTCCACGCTTGTCATCGGGAGAACTAAAAACGAAAAGTGAAAAGTGAAAAGTACCCCGACCCTCCTTCTAACTACCGCGGCTTTAGCCGCATAACTACCCCTATTCATGCACGACATCATCATCATCGGTAGCGGTCTGGGCGGACTCGCCTCAGGCGCCATCCTCGCACGGCGTGGCATGAGCGTCTGCGTCCTCGAGCAGCACACCCAGGCCGGCGGCTGCCTCCAGTCTTTCCGCCGCGGTGGCGCCACGTTCGACACCGGCTTCCACTGCGTCGGCGGACTCCGCCCCGGCGAAGTGCTCCATCCCTACTTCCGCCACTTGCGGCTGCTCGACCTCCCCTGGGTGCAGATGGACGAAGCGTGTTTTGAGGAGATACATATCGGTGACGATGTCTACGCTTTTGCGCAGGGTCGGGAACGCTTCATCGAGACCCTCGCGGAGCGTTTTCCCACCGAGCGCGCCGGCCTCGAGGCGTTCATGGACATGCTCGAAAGCACGGGTCACTCATTGGCTCACCTCTTCGACGACGCCGACACCGCCCGCGCTCATACGCGGGAGCGCTTCGGCCAGTCGGCCTACGCCTTCCTCCAGCGCACCATCACCGACCCTCGCCTGCGCAGCGTCCTCTCCGGCGCGTCGATGAAGATGGAGCTTCACGCCGACGCCCTGCCGCTCTACACCTTCGCCCAGATCAACAACTCGTACATCCAAAGCGCCTGGCGACTGCGTGGCGGTGGCGAGCCCATCGTCCGCCGACTCGTCGAGCAGATCGAGGCTGCCGGCGGCACAGTGCGCACCCGCGCCCGCGTCACGCGTCTCATCGCCGCCGACGGTCGCCTCACCGCGGCCGAGCTTTCCGACGGCGAACGCGTTGAGGGCCGCACCTTCATCTCCGACATCCACCCCGCGCTCACCGTCGGGCTTATCCCGTCCGACAGCGGCCTCCTCCGACGGGTCTACCGCCAGCGCATCGAGTCGCTCCGGAACACGTTCGGCTTCTTCACCCTGCACGTTCACGCGCCCCACACCCCCCTCCCATACCTCAACCGTAACGTCAGCATTTACGACGACTACGAATCGCTCTGGCACAACGACCGCAGCGAGATCTCCCCCAGCTATCTCATCTCCTGCCGTCCGCCGGACACGCCCGACTCGCGCACCGTCACCACGCTCGACGTCCTGCACCCCATCACGCCCCGCATCAACAGCCTCCTCGCTTGGGACACCAAGCATTATGCGCAAAACCCCAGATACACCACTTGGAAGTCCGTATCGGCGGAGCTATGCGAGCAGAGACTCCGCGAACACGTCGCCCTCCCGCCCGACTTTACGATCGAGCGCGTGACCACCTCCACGCCCCGGACTTACCATCGCTACACGGGCACGCCCTACGGCTCAGCCTACGGCATCCGCCGTGACTGTCACGACCTGCCGCGCACGCTTCTCTCTACGCGCACCCCCATCCCGAACCTCCTCCAGACAGGCCAGAGCGTGAACGTGCACGGTGTGCTCGGCGTCACCGTCACCGCCTTCCTCACCACGGCCGAGCTCCTTGGCCGCGAGGCGATCCGCCGTATGTTGGTGGGGGAGGAGTCCAATTAAAATGAACCACATAAACAGATAATCAGATGAATATAAAAGATCAGATCAAACAATTGTTTTTGAGAGAAACAGAGATGTTGCAACGTACGCAGCACAACGGAGTCAGCATCTTCTATAGGGATATTCCCGATGAATTGAAAGGTGAACTCCGCGACAAGCTCAATCTGCCGATGGAGGAAGAGATTCTTTTCATCGGAGATACGTCACAGAGGGACTTTAAGGAGGTAAGCGATCGAGTCAAAGTTTCTTTGTCAAAGACGGCCTCTTTCTTTCGCAAGCTGGGAACGTCTTCGAATGCCCCTCAAAAAGAATCTTCGATAGAAAAAATGATAGATGAAAATCTCCCGTGGATGATGAAGAAGGGAGCTCAAGGTATTGCAGCCGTAGCTGGTATATATAATATAGATTTTAGCAAGCAGAAAATAGCTATGATCACTACGTCTGGAATCAGAACTGCTACCTCTGGTCAAAGTGTCTTCTTGAAATGGTCGGATGTGAAGAAGTTTGAGTACAAGGATTCCAAGCTCTATGCTATTCAATATAACGGTACGAGAATTCTGTTTGACCTGTCTTTATTCCTGAAGAATACGGATCAATATACGGATGCTGAGCAGTTGGCTGTCGCCTTGACAAAGCTGGCTAACCTGTGTGATCCGCAGAAGGTACAGCAGAAAATAGAGGCACTGATCAAGGTTTTTGATCTGTCGGAGGCTGAGCGTGAGTGTCACCTTTATCAAGAGACTTACGGCAATGATCTTCGATTGAGATTAATGCATGCTGCCATTGCCAATGGTCGGGGAGACTTTGTGAAAGCCGAAGATGAGGCGGAAAGGGTGATTGAACTGATCGACAAAAACGAGGAGAAAGTCACGACGTCTCTTGCATTGAAAGGTGATGCTTTGGCTATGATTGCAGAGATCAATCTTGGTCAAGAAAAATACGGCGCGGCCAGGAGGCGCTTTTTTCAATCGAAGGCACTTTCGTCTGGCGTCAAAGAAGAAGACCGCCATAAGAAGTATCTATTGGCTAATCGGCTTTTCAATGAACACTTCCTCGAACAAGATTACAGATATCGTCGTGTATTGATGCCCGTAGATCGGGTTCGGAACTTAGACTCTAAGGAGATTGCGGTAATGGAGGTCAATCAAATGAGAAACTTGCTTTTCTCGGGCGGTCTTCCCATTGTTGGGCAACTCTATGTGGCGCATCCACATAGGGCGAATAAGTATTTCTCTTTTTTCGATGATTACGAAATCGAATTATTGAAGGATCGTTTTGGAGAGTTCTGTCAATTGGTACAAGGCTTGGGCGCGACGAGAATTTCTATCCGGAGCGAAAAAGATCTATCGAGCTCTGACCGATCAGACAAGCATCACGGAGGAACCTTTGATATGAAGTATGGTGAAATCGGCGGAGATGCTTCTTATGATAGGAGTCGTGAGAACAAAAGGATGGATAGTCTGAAAAACGTGCTGTCATTAAGTCAAGAATTCTCTCCCAAGCGGAAGCCTTACATTCCAGAAGGGCTAGTTTGGTTCCCTTTTGAGGAAACGTGGCGGAAAATCGCCAAGCAGCGGATTGAGGATCAATCGCTGAATAAGTATACCGAACGGATGGAAACAAACCATTCGGGAAATGAGCTGCTGAAGTCGTCAGATTTGGGTAAGTTGAAAGTAGACTACATGCTTTTGTCCGGAAAGGCCTCCTTTAGTCGAGAGGTAGAGGAATCGTTTGAAAAGAAGGAGAACATCTCACTTGTCATCGATGTCGAATTTGCTCCTGTCGATCAACTGACAGAATAGATTGCCCCTTGCCCAACCTCCCCCCCGAGTGACTGTGCGGGTGGGGCCGATCGTGGCGCACTTTGCGGATATTAAAATCGGGGTACTTTTACGCCCCGTTAAAGAATCAATAATCACTATTCAAGTCACGTAAGACGTAATCGTAAACAGAGTATTTCTATGAGAAGAGACAAAGCAATCTTCGAGATTATCGAACGCGAACATCAGCGTCAGCTGAAAGGTATTGAGCTGATCGCTTCAGAGAATTTTGTCAGCGACGAGGTCATGCAGGCCATGGGCAGTTGCCTGACGAACAAGTATGCAGAAGGATACCCCGGCAAGCGCTACTACGGCGGTTGCGAGGTGGTGGACGAGAGCGAAACGCTGGCCATTGAGCGGCTGAAGAAGCTCTTCGGCGCCGAATGGGTCAACGTGCAGCCGCACTCCGGCGCACAGGCTAACGCCGCCGTCTTTCTGGCGGTACTCAACGCTGGCGACACCTTCCTCGGCCTTAACCTCTCGCACGGCGGACACCTCTCGCACGGTTCGCCCGTCAACAGCTCGGGCATCCTCTACCACGCCCTGGAGTACAACGTGAAGGAGGAGACGGGCCGCGTGGACTACGATCAGATGGAAGAAGTGGCCCTCCGCGAGCGTCCGAAACTGATCGTCGGCGGCGCCTCGGCCTACTCCCGCGACTGGGACTACAAGCGTATGCGTGAGATCGCCGACAAGATCGGCGCCCTGCTCATGATCGACATGGCACACCCCGCCGGACTCGTCGCTGCCGGACTGCTCAACAACCCGCTTCAGTACGCCCACATCGTCACCTCTACGACCCACAAGACCCTGCGCGGACCGCGCGGTGGTGTCATCCTTTTGGGTAAGGACTTCGACAACCCGTGGGGCAAGAAGACGCCGAAGGGCGAGGTGAAGAAGATGTCGCAGCTGCTCGACTCGGCCGTCTTCCCCGGCATTCAGGGCGGACCGCTGGAGCACGTCATCGCCGCCAAGGCCGTGGCCTTCGAGGAGGCGCTGCAGCCCGAATACAAGACCTACCAGACGCAGGTGAAGAAGAACGCCGCCGTCATGGCCCAGGCCTTCGTCGACAAGGGTTACAAGATCATCTCCGGCGGAACGGACAACCACAGCATGCTCATCGACCTGCGCACGAAGTTCCCCGACCTCACCGGTAAGGTGGCCGAAAAGGCGCTCGTGGCCGCGGATATCACGGTGAACAAGAACATGGTGCCTTTCGACAGCCGCTCGCCGTTCCAGACCTCCGGTATCCGTATCGGTACCCCGGCCATCACCACCCGCGGCGCTAAGGAGTCGCTCATGGGCGAGATTGTCGAGATGATCGACACGGTGCTCTCCAAACCGACGTGCGACACCACCATCGCCTCCGTTCGCGAGAAGGTGAACCACACGATGAAGGAGTACCCCATCTTCGCTTGGTAAACAGATCTCCCCGAGAGGGGTACTATTTTTAGCTTAGCTCATGTTGGCATGCTTCCCGCGTTTGTCGGGAGGCATGCCTTTTTTTGAGGGTGACTCTGCGGCGAAACCGTTCGGGAACGGTCCGGAAACAGTGATTCTGCGGCGAAACCGCTCGGGAATGGTCCGGAAACCGTGTTTCTGCGGTGAAACCGCTCGGTAACGGTCCAGAAACCGTGTATCTACGGCGAAACCGTTCAGGAACGGCTTAGAAACCGTGTTTCTGCGGCGAAACCGTTCGGGAACGGTATGGAAACAGTGATTCTGGGGTGAAACCGTTCGGGAATGGTCCAGAAACCGTGATTCTACGGCGAAACCGTTCGGGAATGGTCTGAAAACCGTGATTCTGGGGTGAAACCGTTCGGGAATGATCTGGAAACCGAGTTGGCACGCCGCGGGGGGCGCAAAAGGGGCGCCAAACAATCTTTCTACTTTTGGCCCGTGAAAATCAAAGAAGAAAACAGGGCCACGTTCCTCCCTCCGACCTCGTGCGCGGCGGTGGAGACGCCCGACAAACAATAACCAGTATGGAAACGGACAGCATCGTCATCATCCCGACGTACAACGAAAAAGAGAACATCGAAAACATCCTCCGCGTCGTCTTCGGCTTGGAGAAGGCCTTCCACGTATTGATCATCGACGACGGCTCGCCCGACGGCACGGCCGACATCGTCAAACGCCTCCAGCGCGAGTTTCCCGGGCGGCTGCATCTGGTCGAACGCAGCGGCAAGCAGGGCCTCGGCACGGCCTACATCTGCGGTTTTAAGTGGGCCATCGAGCACGGCTACGACTTCATTTTTGAGATGGACGCCGACTTCAGCCACAACCCCCAAGACCTGCTTCGGCTCTACGCCGCCTGCACCGAACAGGGCGCCGACGTGGCCGTCGGGTCACGCTACTGCAACGGCGTGAACGTGGTCAACTGGCCCCTCGGGCGCGTCCTCATGTCGTACTACGCCTCGGCCTACGTCCGCTTCGTGACCGGCCTCAAGGTGCACGACACCACGGCCGGATTCAAGTGCTACCGCCGCCAGGTGCTCGAAACGATCGAGCTGGACAAGATCCGTTTCAAGGGCTACGCCTTCCAGATCGAAATGAAATACACCGCCCATCGCTGCGGGTTCAAGATCGTGGAGGTGCCCATCGTCTTCGTCAACCGCGTGCTGGGGACATCCAAAATGAACTCATCCATCTTCGGCGAGGCGCTCTTCGGTGTGCTGCGGCTCAAGTGGCAGGGCTTCTTCAGGAAATATCCACAGAAGAAAATCGGATAAACAACCCGAAAACGCGGGGGGCGCACATCCTCATAATGGACGCGCCCCCCGTTCTTTTTGCCCATAAGAGAGGTTCTCCTCTCTACTTCTAACTACCCTATACTACCCTATACTCCCCCCCTTACGATTCCTTATATGAAGACATTGATTCAAGACGCCGTGATCATCAACGAGGGACGCTCGTTTGTCGGATCGGTACTGATCGACGGCGCATTCGTCGCCTCGGTCTATGAAGAAGGCGAGACGCCGCGCGTGGACGGCGCCACCGTGATCAACGCCCGCGGCCAATGGCTGCTGCCCGGCGTGATCGACGACCATGTGCATTTCCGCGAACCCGGCATGACGCACAAGGGCACCATCGCCAGCGAGAGTCGCGCGGCCGTGGCCGGCGGCGTGACCACCTTCATGGACATGCCCAACACGAACCCCAAGACCGTCACACGGCGCGAATGGGAGTGGAAGATAGAGCGCGCGGCCGAAACGTCGGCAGCCAACTACGCCTTCTACTTCGGTGGATCGGACAACAACACCGACGAGATCCGTCGCCTCGACCCCACCCGCGTGCCCGGCCTCAAGCTCTTCCTCGGATCCTCCACCGGCAACGGCGCCATGAACGCCGACACCGTCCGCCGCATCTTCGGCGAGACCGATCTGCCCATCGCCGTCCACGCCGAAGAGGAATCCATCATCGAGCGCAACCGCGAGCGCTACATCAACCTCATGGGTGAGGATCTTCCGCCCGCCTTTCACACCAAGATCCGCAACGCCGAAGCCTGCTACGCCTCTTCGTCACGCGTAGTCGAGTTGGCCGACAAGATGGGTGTGCGCCTGCACGTACTCCACGTCTCCACCGAGCGTGAGCTTTCGCTCTTCGCCACCGGTCGGCCATTGACGGAGAAGAAGATCACGGCCGAGGTCTGCGTGCATCACCTCTGGTTTACCGACGCCGATTATGCCGCCTACGGCAACCGCATCAAGTGGAACCCCTCGATCAAGTCGTTCGACGACCGCGAGGCGCTTCGTCACGCCCTCCTCACGGGTGCCATTGACATCGTCGCCACCGATCACGCGCCGCATCTGCCGGCCGAGAAAGAAGGCTCGTGCCTCACGGCCGCGTCCGGTGGGCCGATGGTGCAGCACACGTTGGTGGCTATGCTTGAGCTGGCCGCGCGCGGCGTCGTGACGCGTGAGCAGGTGGTGCAGAAGATGGCGCACAATCCCGCCGACCTCTTCCACATCGACCGCCGCGGCTACATCCGCCCGGGCTATTACGCCGACCTCGTGCTGGTCGACCCTGCCTCGCCGTGGCGCGTCACGCGCGAGAACCTGCTCTACCACTGCGGATGGTCGCCGATGGAGGGCCAGACGTTCCAGCACGCCGTGCGGATGACGTTCGTCAACGGTCAGCCGGCCTACGCCGATGGTCGTGTGTCGGACACGGTGCGAGGCATGGCCGCGCAATTCGTCCGGTAAGTAGAAAATACGGGACGAGCAAATTCTCAAAACATGTTGTAGAACAGGTCCGAAAATTTGCAGACCTATCAGCTTTGCCCCTTCTTTGCGGGCAGATAACCAGAACAATCTTTACGCCTTATTCATGATACCCGAAAAAGATTTGGAGTTTTGGCAAAAGCGACCTTCGTAATGAAGATCGCTTTTGTTTTTTCAGTGAGGATATAAGAAAGCCCCCGAACCCTTCCTTTTGTTGCGGAGGATTCGGGGGCTGTTCTTACGAATGGGGCCGTTTTAGCCGATCAATTCCACGCTGCGGCGAATGAAGCGGCTCAGTGGCTCACCCTTCAGCAGACCGTTAGCCAGGAGGGCGAGGTCAATCAGCTGACCGACCACCTTGTTACCGGCAGCGTACTCCGTGAGGATGGCGTCACGACGGCCACGCAGCTCGTCGAGCGTGCGGTTCGTGTTCGTCATATCCTCCTTCTCGGCCTCTGTCAATTCGTCTTCCTTCTTCTTGCTCTGCGCCTCGCGGAGATCGTGCTGGCGTGCCTCCCAACCCTTGATGTCGGAGAGGATGGGCTGCAACTTGTCGGTGCAGGCCTTCTCCTCGTCGCTGAGGACGGAGAGGATGAGCGGGTGATCGGTGTTGAGCACGAGGTTGTAGCTCTCGGGCATCTCGCCGTAGAACGACATGCCGGGTTGCATGGCCGACATCTCACGCATGCGGCGCATGAACTCGCCTTGGGTCAACATGACCGGGTTGGCCGACGGGCCGAGCGCCTCGAAAGTGACCACAAAGTCCGTCTTGCCCATCTTCGGCAACCGACTGCGGAAGACCTGTTGCAGCGCCTGACGTTGCTCGTCGGTGAGGCTCACCGTGGGGGCGTCGGCCTTGAGGATAAGGCGATCGATCGTGTCGCTATCCACGCGGACGAAGCGCGTCTTCTCGATCTTCTGCTCCAACTGTCCGATAGCGTGGACGTCGAGCTGTCCGTCCATGACGAGGACGTTGTAGCCGCGATCCTTGGCCGCCTGGATGTAGCTGTACTGCTCGTCCGGGTTGGTGGTGTAGAGGTAGATGACGCCGCCTTCCTTATCGGTCTGCTCGGAGGCGATCAGCTTGCGATACTCCTCGAGGGTGTAATAGGTGCCGTCGACGTCCTTGAGCAGGGCAAACTTCGCGGCGCGGTCGTAGAACTTCTCGTCGCTGAGCATGCCGTATTGGATGAAGAGCTTCAGGCTGTCCCACTTCTCTTCGAAGGCCTTGCGGTCGTTCTTGAAGATCTCCTCCAGACGATCGGCCACCTTCTTGGTGATGTGCGCGGAGATCTTCTTCACGTTCTGGTCGCTCTGCAGGTAGGAGCGGGAGACGTTGAGCGGGATGTCGGGCGAGTCGAGCACGCCGTGCAGCAGGGTGAGGAACTCGGGGACGATGCCCTCCACGGAGTCGGTGACGAACACCTGGTTGCTGTAGAGCCGGATCTTGTTGCGCTGCAAATCCATGTTGCTTTTGATGCGCGGGAAGTAGAGGATACCGGTCAGGTTGAAGGGATAATCCACATTGAGGTGGATCCAGAAGAGCGGCTCGTCGGCCATCGGGTAGAGCTCGCGGTAGAAGGCCTTGTAGTCCTCATCCTTCAGCTCCGAGGGCTTGCGCACCCAAGCGGGCTGGGTGTTGTTGACGATGTTGTCCTCGTCAGTATCGACATACTTGCCGTCCTTCCACTCCTGCTTCTTGCCGAAGGCGATGGGGATGGGTAGGTAGCGGCAGTATTTCTCGAGCAGCGAGGTGATCTTGTCTTTTTCGAGGAAGTCCTTGTTGTCGTCGTCGATGTAGAGGATGATGTCCGTACCGCGGTCGTCCTTCTTCGTCTCGGTCATTTCGTATTCCGGCGTGCCCTCGCAGCTCCACCGCACGGCCGTGGCGCCCTCTTGATACGAGCGGGTGACGATCTCCACCTTTTTCGACACCATGAATGAGGAGTAGAAGCCGAGCCCGAAGTGGCCGATAATGGCGGCCGCGTTGTCCTTATATTTCTTGACGAACTCCTCGGCGCCGGAGAAGGCGATTTGGTTGATGTAGCGATCGATCTCGTCGGCCGTCATGCCTACGCCGCGGTCGGAGATGATGAGCTTGCCTTTCTCCGTGCGGATGCGGATCGTGAGGTCGCCCAGCTCGCCCTTGAACTCGCCGACGGAGGCCAGCGTCTTGAGCTTCTGCGTAGCGTCGATGGCGTTCGAGACCAGCTCGCGGAGGAAAATCTCGTGGTCGCTGTAGAGGAATTTTTTGATGACGGGGAAGATGTTTTCACTGGTTACGCCAATGTTCCCCTTGGTTTCTTGTTTTGCCATAGTGGTCTTCTGTCTATTTGTTGTTTATGAATGATCTATTGGATAGTTGGTGGTGATCTTTCGGATCACGTGCCGGCCCCTTGGGTCAAAAAAAATGCCAGTCGCCACCGGACTGACATTTTGACGGAGTCGAGGGCGTTTGCGGGAGTCCCGCAAACGTCTCGGTAAATGCCGCGGAACCCAGCGCAGCCTGCGCAAACGTCTCGGCAAATGCCGTGGTACTTGCGCGACCTGCGCAAACGTCTCGGCAAATGCGGCGGAACTTGCGCAGCTTGCGCAAACGTCTCGGCAAATGCGGCGGAACTTGCGCGGCTTGCGCAAACGTCTCGGTAAATGCCGCGGAACTTGCGCGGCTTGCGCAAACGTCTCGGCAAATGCCGCGGAACTTCCACGACCTGCGCAAACGTCTCGGCATGAGGAAAAAGATCATTCCGGTGTAGGGGCGTAACGCTTACGCCCCACAGACGGCCCGCAGGGCCGGAATACGTGTTCCCCGTGTTCAAACTGTGGTGGTTGTATATGTATGGTCTGTACATGGTCGACCCGATGAGGGCCACGGTGAGTAGCATAACAAACAATGCGATCGAACGGAGGAGGGAGGCATTATTAATCGATCTATGCTGGGTCAACTACTTTAATGAAGTTCCTCAGCCCATTAAATAGAGACTTGTTAAACTCTACTATAATTCTACCCTTGATAAGATTCTCTTCATCTTTAGACAGTTCACTATGGGAAAGGAATTTATTTGTTAGCTCTCTTCTTTTTTCTCCCATCATTTTACGCTGATTGCTAAAGGTTTGGTCATACGCAAAAATTACAAGCCTAGAACTACTCTCTTTCAGTAAACGCGACGCGATCAAATTCCACCAGTATTTATCAGTCGCTCCCATGGATACACCAAAAAGAATAATGAGATGGGATGATCCAATTATTTGTTCGCATGCCCTATCTACACCTGTCCCAAACATCACGTTTGTTACGGGCTTGATAAGGAATTCTTTCAAAGTATCGTCTTCACGTAAAGTCTCATTTGCTATTTGGCTTTCATCATTCACACCAATAAGAATTGGATATTCTCCGTTAAGAGAATTATGTAGATGATGAATTGTTTCAAATCCTGTAGACATACCAAAAAGGTCACGGGTCGGAATCATGAATTGTTCTTCCTCTTGCTTGTTTAGCAGTCGCTCTATTGTTGAAGTATAGTTCAGTGTAATAATATTGATATGAGTAGGCGGATTGAAGTTAGTCCCGAAATGCACCCGAAGAGATGCTCTGTTGTTTTCAGTAAGATGAGCTTCAATATTTCCCAACTCAACAACGATTTCACCATAGTCAGAGTCAGAGTCAGATACTTGTATTTGGTCTTCGACCTTTTTCAGATAAGCTGTTAGCTTTTTCTCGATGTCATCAAGTATGGATAGCATCATCTTTTTAGCTATGTTCTTTTTCTCTTCAGATTCTGCAGAGAAAACGCTCGTGTATTGCCCTAATGCAAGCTCCAAATCTGCCCAATTAGCCTTATCTGTGTTTTTCCCGTTTATAGAATCCTGGATCGATTTCTTAAGTTTCACTATTTCTTTCTCATTCTCGTCTTCCACCTCATCTATAATACAAGGATATTGTTCTATGTAATACTCATAGAAGTCCTTATAGCTCGTCTTAAGTCCGAGATTCAGGTCAAAACCATTGCCGATAATGTATGTGACATTCATAGTTGTCTGTATTTTGATTGATTACATAGAAATCGCAGCCTGCACCGTATTACCGGGCCGACTGCGATTTCCTCACACTTGTATGATGGTACGAATAACGCTCTCTAAGAGATGGATCGCGGGGATTACTTCACTTCTTCAAAGTCTACATCCGTTACGCCGCCGTCGTTGTTCGAGGCATTGCCCGCGGAGGCGTTGCCTGAGGGCTGACCGGCGCCACCGGCTTGCGCGTTCTGCGCATTGTAGAGATCCTGACTGGCGGCTTGGAAGACGTTGTTCAACTCGGCGATGGCTGTGTCGATGGCAGCCAGATCCTGCGCCTTGTGTGCATCCTTGAGCTTACCCAGCGCAGCCTCGATCTGAGAACGCTTGTCGGCCGGCAACTTGTCGCCGAGGTCCTTCAGTTGCTTCTCCGTTTGGAAGATCATGCTGTCCGCCTGGTTGATCTTGTCGATGCGCTCCTTCTCCTTCTTGTCGGCCTCGGCGTTGGCCGCAGCCTCGTCCTTCATGCGGCGGATCTCGTCGTCGCTCAGACCGCTGGAGGCCTCGATGCGGATACTCTGCACCTTGCCCGTGCCCTTGTCCTTGGCCGAGACGTTGAGGATACCGTTGGCGTCAATGTCGAACGTCACCTCGATCTGCGGTACACCGCGCATGGCGGCCGGGATACCGTCGAGGTGGAAGCGGCCGATCGACTTGTTGTCTTTGGCCAGCGAACGCTCGCCCTGCAAGACGTGGATCTCAACCGAGGGCTGATTGTCGACAGCCGTAGTGAAGACTTCCGACTTCTTCGTGGGGATCGTTGTGTTAGCCTCGATCAGCTTCGTCATCACGCCACCCATCGTTTCGATACCGAGCGACAGCGGAGTTACGTCGAGCAGCACCACATCCTTCACGTCGCCCGAGAGGACACCGCCCTGGATGGCTGCGCCGATGGCAACGACTTCGTCCGGGTTCACGCCCTTCGACGGCGCTTTGCCGAAGAACTTCTCCACCAGCTGCTGCACGGCCGGGATACGTGTCGAACCACCCACGAGGATCACCTCGTCAATGTCCGACGTCGACATGCCAGCGTCGGACAGGGCGCGCTTGCACGGCTCCAGACAGGCGTTGATCAGCGTGTCGGCCAACTGCTCGAACTTGGCGCGGGTCAGCGTGCGAACGAGATGTTTGGGCACACCGTCCACGGGCATGATGTAGGGCAGGTTGATCTCCGTGCTCGTCGAGCTGGAGAGCTCGATCTTGGCCTTCTCAGCAGCTTCCTTCAGACGTTGCAGCGCCATCGGATCTTTGCGCAGGTCTACGCCTTCGTCCTTGAGGAACTCCTCGGCCAGCCAGTCGATGATGACGTGGTCGAAATCGTCGCCGCCGAGGTGCGTATCGCCGTTGGTCGACTTCACCTCAAAAACGCCGCCGCCGAGCTCCAAGATGGAGATATCGAACGTACCGCCACCGAGGTCGAAGACGGCGATCTTCATGTCCTTGTTTGCCTTGTCGAGACCGTAAGCCAGCGATGCGGCCGTAGGTTCGTTGACGATTCGGCGCACCTTCAAGCCAGCAATCTCGCCGGCCTCTTTGGTAGCCTGACGCTGTGCGTCGCTGAAGTAAGCCGGCACCGTGATCACGGCCTCCGACACCTCCTGACCCAGATAATCCTCGGCCGTCTTCTTCATCTTTTGCAGGATCATGGCCGAGATTTCCTGCGGCGTGTAGAGCCGTCCGTCGATGTCGACACGCGGCGTATTGTTGTCGCCACGCACTACCTTATACGGTACGCGGGCGATTTCTTTCTGTACCTGATCGAACGTCTCGCCCATGAAACGCTTGATCGAGAAAATCGTTTTCTGCGGGTTGGTGATGGCCTGTCGTTTGGCCGGATCGCCCACTTTCCGTTCGCCACCTTCTACGAAAGCTACCACGGAAGGCGTGGTGCGTTTACCCTCACTGTTCGCAATCACTACCGGCTCGTTGCCTTCCAATACGGCGACACACGAGTTGGTTGTTCCTAAGTCTATACCAATAATCTTTCCCATGTTCTATATCTGTTTTTACTATTTGAAATTCTGGTTGGTTGGATGCCCTTTCGGGCGATTCGCCGTCCCATTCTCCAAACGGCGTGCCAAAGCGCGGCGTAGGGTGACGAGTGTTTATGACTGACATTTTGTCGTGGTTGGGGAGGGGAGTAGGTGAAACTATAGCGTATCGGCCACGTCCTTTCGCCCCCTTACAAATCGTTGAGCAGCTCGATCTTCTTGTCGCGGACGAGTTTGACGATTAGCTCGCCGAAGAGGCTGTTCTGGCGGGCAAACCAGGAGCGGGTGTAACGCTTAGGGTCGTTTTTATAGAAGGACTCGTGGATGAAACCGGTCTCGGCGTCGGTGGTGATCAGCATGCGGAGGCAGGCGGCGATCTCGTTGTCGTCGGTGGAGGTGAGGGCGCGGACGAGGAGGGACATGGGGCGGATCATGTCGTTGCCGGTGCGCGAGCTGCCGATGCCTTCGCCGGAGTTGCCGTGGAAGAAGTAGGGGTTGTCTTCGCTCCAGACGAAGCGCCGCGTGTTGAGGTAGACGGGATCGTCGGCGGGCACGTCGCCGAGGTAAGTCATGGCCAGGAGGCTGGGCACATCGGCGTCGTCCATCATTAGGCGGTTGCCGAAGCCGTCCACCTCGTAGGCGTAGATGCGGCCGTAGACGGGGTGCTCCACGGTGGCGTAGCGGCGCAGTGCCTCCTCCACCTCGTTGGCCAGGGCCTTGCAGGCGTCGGCCGTCTTCGCGTCCTTATTCACCTTGGTCAAGATCTCGGCTGCCTTACGGAGCGAACTGACGGCAAAGAAATTCGAGGGGACGATGAAGGGCAGTGTCACCGGGTCGTCCGAGGGGCGGAAGGCGGAGGCGATCAGTCCGACGGGGCGCACGGGGCGGAGGCTGTGATGGTCCATGAGCGAGTCGGCGGCGTAGGGATCCGGGCCGTCCTTGCGCTGCTGTTCGCGGAGGGTGCGGAGGACGAGCTGCATGACTTTCTGCCACTTGCCGTCGATGAAGATGCTCTTATCGCCCGTCTTTTTCCAGTAGGCGTAGGCTAGGCGGAGGGGGTGGCAGAGAGAGTCAAGCTCCCAACGGCGCTCGTAGACCTCTCCGTTTTCGTCGCTGTCGCTAAAGGCGTTGGCGTAGGGGTCGAGGAGGATACACTTGAACTGGCGGAGAATGACGCCACGGATCATCTGTCGCAGCTCGTCGTCCTTGTCGACGAAATCCAGGTAAGGCCAGACCTGCGAGGCAGAGTCGCGGAGCCACATAGCGTGGATGTCGCCGGTGTAGACGAAGGTGTCATCATCGCCGTCGATGGCGCGAAAATGGACGGCCGTGTCGAGCGTGTTAGGGAAGCAGTTTTCGAACATCCATGCCAGCTTCTCGTTCGTGATCATCCGTTTGATGTGCGCAATTTCTTTCTCGATGGTTTTGGAGACGAAGAGTCGTTCGGAGACGGCCGGGCGGAGCGATAGCGTGTAGTCCGTTTCGTCACGAACGGCGGTGTTGTCGTTCGTCACGACGGGAGCGGCGCCTGCTGAAGTATGGGCAAGGAAGATAGCCGCTGTGATGGCGGCAAGGCGAAGGGTGTAGCGGTGTGTCATTGGAGCAAAAAACGAGTAGTGAAAAAAGAAAGGGGAGGAACGTGTGCGGCCGATTCAATCTCTTTGTCGTGCAGCAGTGAGGGCGTGATCGAAGGCGGTGTAGTAATACGTGATAAAGCGTTCCCACTCGGCGCGGGCGGCGAGGGACTGACAGCGTGCGGCGATCGTGCGGCGATCGGCGTCAGAGCGACGCATGAGGGTGAGCAGGGCGTCGGCCGACTCGTCGACTACGGCGGCGTAATTGTCGTCCGTGCGATGGACGACGGCCACGCCCTCGGTGATGTCGCGCCCACTGACGACGGTCTGCGCCCAACGCCCGAAGCCGGCCAAGTCGGTCGTGACCGTGGGGATGCCGAAGGCCACGCTCTCGAGCGGCGTGTAGCCCCAAGGCTCGTAGTAGGAGGGGTAGAGCGTGGCGTCCATGCCGATGAGGAGGTCGTAGTAAGGCGTGTCGAAGATCCCGTCGCGGCCGTCGAGGTAGCAGGGCACGAAGACGATCTTCAGGCGCTCGCCGTCGATGGTGTTGAAGCCGGCGTGGAGGATGAAGTTCGAGACGCGGTCGTCGTCCATGCGGTGCAGCCAGTGGGTGAGGAAGGGGGTGGGCAGCGGTGCAGTCGTGGGAGCGCCGTGCTCAAGGATAGCCTTCAGGTCGGCACGCGGGGCATAGACCCAGGCGGGAATGAGCACAAAGGCCACGACCGCGCGGGGCAGGTCGGCCGATGTGCGCAGGCGGTTCATGGCGTCGATAAAGACGTCGATGCCCTTGTTGCGATACTCGTAGCGGCCGCTGATGGAGACGAGAAACGTGTTGTCCGTGTCGAACGTTTGGCCGTAGAGGGCCGAGGCAGCGCGGAGCAGTCGCTGGCGGGCGTCAGCGCGTCGGGCGGGGTAGCGGTCGGGCGTGGGGACGAAGTCGGGCTCGAAGCCGTTTGGCGTGACCACATCTGGCGCCTTGTCGAGCAGCTGGCGACACTCTACGGCCGTGATCTCGCTTACTGTCGTGAAGCAATCGGCAAAGTGGGCCGCCTTTTTCTCCACCGAATGCTTCGCCTCGACGTGCAGCTCGGCCGCCATACCGTCGCCGTTGTAGCCAGACATATAGCCGTAGAGCGGCTTGTTGTTGCCGGCGATGGAGCGGCCGATGGTGGTGGCGTGTGTGGTGAAGAGGGTGGCGATGCGCGGCGTGTATTTGCGCAGATGGAGGAGGCCGAAGCCGAGCATCCACTCGTCGAAGTGGGCCACGACGCGTTGGCTCTCCAGGTGGTGGAATCGGTAGAAGCTCTCGATGACGCGCCCCGTGGCGGCGGCGAAGATGCACGACTCGTCATAGTCGCCATAGGCCTGCGAAGAGTCGACGCCGAACGATTCCCACATCTCGTAGAAGAGTTCGTTTTTGTGGCTGAAGAGTTGGCGGTAGTCGACGAGCATGACGAGCGGAGCGCCGGGCACGCGCCATCGGCCTATGCGCACGGGGAGTCCGGCCACGGCGGTGGTGCGTTGCCAGTCGGCGTAGAGCGTGGTGTCTTCGTCGAACTCGGCGGCTTGGCCGGCATGCCCCAAGTCGGGGCCGATGAAGAGGATGTGGTCGGGGAACTGTTGTTGCAGGGTGCGCGCTTTAGTTGATAGGACGGTGTAGATGCCGCCCACTTTGTTGCAGACTTCCCAGCTGCATTCAAAAATGTAATCGGGTTGTATCATATGGGGATAGTTACGGGCTTTGCCCGGGTAGTTATACGTATTTATATGTAGGGACGGACCGATGTGCCTATTCGTTTTGTTGGGGCGAATGAGGTGTCCGCTCGTTTTGTGAAGTTGGAGAGTGGCCTACCGCTGGCGGTGATGGATGATGAGCGTGGAAGGCATTTGTCGGAGGGGTTCGCGGCAGACGTCGGAGATGACGTTCCAGGTGGCGTAACCGACAAGCATAAAGTCTGCTTCGGCAAACGATTCGCGGGTGAGTTCGCGCTCGGGAAGCAGGTGGACATTCTCGGTGTGGGCGATGAAGGACTCCAGCTCATGGGTCACGGTGTCCAGCGTGGGAGAGGCGTCGTCGGACGGTCGACGGTGGAGCAAGGCGGCGGTGCCGTGGGTGGAGCGTAGCAGGACGCGGGCATAATGCAAAAGCGGGAGGTCGGCCTCGGAATCGATGACGACGATGAGGTGGTCGGCGCGGGTGAAGCCGCGGTTGACGAAGACGCCCACGGAGCAGGGGCTGTGCTCGATGAAGTAGCGCGTCTTATCGTGGATGAGCGATCCGGGTGAGAGAAGTTCTTGCACTCGGGCGCCACCGAGGAGGGAGAAGAGCGACTTACGGATGCGGCGTGCCTCAATGTCGGTCGGCAGGTTGCTCATGGCGATGCCGGCACCCACGAGCAGGAAGTCGAACGGCTCGTCGTTGACCAGACTCACGATCGTATCGCCGGCGTTGTTTGAGACTTCGTAGCGGGTGGAGACGCGTAGGTTGAGGCGTTTGGCTTCTCGGATGAAAGGCTCGAAGCTGACTTGCTCGAAGCCGGCCGTGTGGAGCGGATTGATGTCCGAACCGACGGTGAGGTGGAGGGCGGTGAGGTCCATCTTCGTGTCGCCACGGCCGAACATGCGGAAGGCGACGTCGAGCAGGACGGGTCCGCTGCCAGCGCGGCCGAAGGAGATGAGCACGCGGAAGGGCCCTTGGCCGACCGTCTCTGTGCGCCGTAGACGCAGGCGCTCGCCGGTGCGGAAGCTGAAGTTGATGAGGCTGAGCAGGGGCGTGGTCATGAAGGTCGAGGCCAGTGTCATGAGTACGAGCATGACAAACACCGGAGGCGGCAGGATGTGCATCTCGTAACCGATCGTCAGGGCGATAAGCTCCATCAGGCCGTGCGTGTTCATGAGCGCCCCGAGCAGGAAGCTGTTCTTCCAACTCTCTTTCTCGATCCGGGCGGAGAGGATGGCGCTGCTGAACTTGCCGATCGTGGAGACGAGGATGAGCCCGAAGCAGACGAGCCACATTTCGGCCGAATCAATCAGCCCGATCTCCGTGCGCAGGCCTGTTGAGACGAAGAAGAGCGGGAGGAAGATGATCAGCGAGACGTCCTCCACCTTCTCGGTCATGATCTTGCGGAAGCGCATGTTTTCGGGCATGACCAGCCCCGCCACGAAGGCGCCGAAGAGGGCGTGGAGGCCGGCTATCTCGGTGAGGTAAGACGAGATGAGCAGCAGGAGGAACATGAGCATGACGAGGGGTTTGCCGATCACCTCGGGGTTATGGTAGAGGTTGCCGACCATGCGCAGCAGGGGCCTGACGATGGTGAACATGATGAGCAGATAGACGGCCGCGAATAAGATATTGTAGACGGCGCCGAGCATGGTGCCGGCCTGCGAGATGGCCACGACGATGGCCAGGAGGCACCAGGCCGTGACGTCGCCGTTGGCGGCCGCGGCCAGAGCCACGGTGCCGAGGTGTGTGCGTGTCAGGCGGCGCTCCTGGATGATGCGCGCCAAGACGGGGAAGGCGGTGATGCTCATCGTTATGGCGATGAAGAGCGCGAAGGGCAGGAAGGGAACCTCGCGGCCATAGCGATCGTAGATGAAGTAGGCGGCCAGGAGCCCACAGAAGAAGGTGAAGAACATGCAGGTGTAGCTGATCATCACCGTCTCGCGCAGCTTCTTACGGATGGCGTCGACGTCGAGCTCCATACCGATGGTGTACATGAAAAAGATGAGTCCGAACTGGCTCAGGAGGTTGATGTTGCCCAGCGATTCGCGGGGGAAGAGGAACTGGGAGAAGTCGGGCGCGAACCGGCCCAGGACGGACGGCCCGAGCAGGATGCCGGCCAGGATCTCGCCCACGACCATCGGCTGCCCGATGCGCTTGAAGAGCAGCCCTACGATGCGGCAGGTGATGAGGATGATGATGATCTGCAAGAGGAGCAGGCCGAAGGACGAGTGGATGTGCTCGGCCATGAGCGCGAGGAAGACGCTGAAGCCCTCGACGAGGTTCTGCGGCGCGTGGGCCGAGTCGGCCGAGTCGGAGACGAGTTGGTGCGCCTGACCTTCGCGGATGATAAGGTACATCGATGCGCCGAAGAGCACGATCAACCCGACATAGAGCAAAAAACCTTTGAATTTTTTCGTCATTACGTGTGTTGCAAATGCGCCGCAAAGGTACGAGAGTGAAAAAACATGGCGCGCGAGGTAAAAAGTATCGTGCGAGAGGCAAGTGGACTTCATCCATTCGATGGAAAGTAGGTTGTGTGATCAAAATTTGATGACGTAGAAAACTATTCGGAAATATCCCTCTGTAAAAGAAGAAGTTACTCGGTCGTAGGTATTGGACGGGTAACGAAGTAGAAACGAGCAAAGCGCTTGAGGTTGCTGGAATCTGCACAAACAAAAGGCGCTTGTTATTTGAGGGTGCAATGTTACTATGACTATTTGAAAGACAGGCGTTTTTGATGCGATTTCCTCGATTTGGATTTCAGATTTGGGGTCCGGAATAAATGGTCGGACGCATGTGTCAATATCATATTCCCCGCCCCCTCTTCTTTTTCCCGGCTTGGTTTCTTAAGCGTCGTTGCCATACGATCTCGGCGTAGTCTGCGCCGTGTGTCTGTAGAGCTGTGACCTCTCCAGTCTCCGAAAGAAGGCTTTCTGGCGGTATCTAAAGCAGTGTCCACAACGGGGCTTGCGACTTGTGTGGTAGGTGTACTGTCGTTCGTGGATCTCATGGAGGAATGGCTGGAGGGGGTGATGAGCTTCTGCGCATTGCTGTGCTCGAACTGCTTCGGCAGGGTGCGAAAACCGAACTCGCGGCCGATCTCGGAGGCCTTGAAACTTTGGCCGTCGTAGGTGAACTTCAGCCCGTAGACTCCCTGCTTGTTCTTCATGCGCTCGATCGTGACGCCGCTTCGGTGGAGTTCGTAGAGGAACATGGAATGACCCGACAGGCCTTGCCCGCGGTGCTTGTCGAGCAGGGCGTAGCAGATGTTCCGAACCTGCTGCTTTGTCCGCTCTCTTGCCGGATTGGCTTGAGCTTTTCGATGTGGTTGCACGGAGCGGACTTCTTTGGCGATGGTCAGTCCGTAGTTGCGGCTGAGTTCTTCGGTCACTCTCGCGGATCGATTGCTCACGAAAGTGGTGTCGTAGACCTGCCCGCCAAGGCTGATTCGATTGGCGATGATGTGGATATGCAGATTGTCGGTGTCCTTATGCGTGACGGCCACCCATTGGTGATTGTCCAGCCCCATCTGTTTGGAAAAAAGCAGGGCGAGTCGGTTCAGGGTCTTGAACGTCATCTGCGGCTCGTCCTTCGGGGCGATACCGATCTCTATACGCAGGAACTTGTTTTTGCAGCGACTGTTGTAATCACCGATGAGCTTCATCTCCTCGTGAATCTCCTTCGGCGTTTCGCCGCACAGATTATGGAGGGCGAGGAGTCGGCCGAGCTTTCCCTCGCGAAAAATGTACTCCAGCGCGTTGCCTCCGTGTGCGATGGCCTTACACTTTGCGATCAAGATCTTCAATATTTAAGCGCTTAAACACCTCTTCATTGACCCGGTAGCGAGGGTTGAAGAACCGCTTAAAAGCGATCTTGGCATAGGTGGCGAGGGCTTTCGTCGTGTCTACCCAAGAGGCGTCCTTGACCTTAATCAAATTAGAGATGTGCGCGTAGAACAGTGCCGTCTGACGGAGGATGGCGAGGGCCTCCTTCTCGTTGTCGCCCATCGGAGGGACGGCGATGACAGATCCACTCAGCAACATCTCACGGCAGTAGTCGGAATACTTCCGTCCTGCGTTCGTAGCTCTCGAGCGGATCTGCTCCTTTTCCTCAGCCGTGCATCGGACCTTGATAAAGGCCGTCTTGTTCGTCTTCTTGTTTTCCTTTTTGGGGTGTCTTTTCATGCGGATAGGTCTTTTCTGTTGTGCTTATTCTATGGTTTAGACTGATGAGAACGGATGTGATTACGGCCCTCTCCCTCGGGCTCCCAAGGCCGGGGGAGCAAGCGCAGTTTGTGGGAACAAACTGACGTCTTGCATTACCGTCGTCACGCTCCGGTACAAATCCTACAGTGATTCTTGTGATCACTGCATGCCGTGCATTCAGACAGATGCTGCATGCTTAGCACGTAAATCGATCGTGGACTCCTTGATGCATCTGCGTACTCGGATTACGGCTTTCGCCACTCCTCGATCTCCCAATCGACGGACAACGAAGTCGGCGCGCTCCTGAGTTGCCCGACTCAAATAGACTGCCCGACGTTCGATCAGCTCAAGAGATCTCCGTTTGAGGTACGGAGATCAAAAACACTTGTCGGGGAGATCTCTGTAGGGGTACGGAGATCAAAAACACTTGTCGGGGAGATCTCCGTAGGGGTACGGAGATCAAAAACACTTGTCGGGGAGATCTCTGTAGGAGTACGGAGATCAAAAACACTTGTCCGGGAGATCTCCGTAGGGGTACGGAGATTAAAAGTACCTGCACTTGGACTTATCGCCAATTTGACACGGTTGCCCTGTGCTTCCGCCACGGTCTTCGGCATAGTCGATCCACAGATCCTCACTGTTTGAAAGGGGAGATGTGAATCGAACGATACCCCGCAAACAAATAGAGACGCCCACACAGAAATGGGCGTCTCTAACAATCAATTAAAAAGAGTATGCAGGGGGATTTCCCCCTTTATTCAGAACGGATTCTGTTCGCAGAGCTTGTTGGCTCGGAGCTCAGCATACGGGATGGCGAACTGCCATGCGTTGGCGTCGGCTGACTTGGCGACTTGCTTGGCGAAGGATCCCGAGTTACGCGTGACGGCCGTGACGCTGTCTTTACCGTGCAGGTATTTCGTGATGTTTGACACGTGGAGGCGATCCGGCACGACGCCGAGGCGCTTCATGTCGAAGAAGCGTTGGCCTTCGGCCCAGAGGTCGATGCGTCGGTTGCGGAGGATCTCTTCGATCAGCTCGTTACCCGTGGCGGTGGTCTTATAGTCCGGGTCGCGGGTCACCATGATCTCTTCCAAGGTCTTCTTCGCCTCGGCGTCTTTGCCCTGGCGTGCCTCAGCTTCGGCTTTGATGTAATACATCTCGCCGAGGCGCATGATCAGCAAGTCGCCGTGGGTGTCGTTAGCCGATTTCGCACGGAACTTGACGTTCTGCCCCGTAATCTCCCATTTCGGCTCCTTGGTGCCGCCTTCGAAGTAGTTCACGTAAGCATCTTCCGGGATGGGATCTTTCCTATCGAGGCAGACCCACCAGCCGCGACGGGCGTCGTTCTCGCCCATCTTGTCGTAGATGTCGCGGTTGACAGCAAACTTGAACCCGCTGATCTTCCCCTTGAAGTTGTAGCCATAGGTGGCGAAGAAGCTGGCGTAGAAGAAGTCCTGCAGAGAGTTCTGCGTGTATCCCCACATCCACTCGGAGGCTGAGAGCTTGCAGAAGCCGTCGCAGAGGGCAGCGCCGCTTTGCAGCGTGGCTCCAGACTTTTGGATGGCCAGGTCTGCGTATTTCGCAGCGTCTGCCCACTCTGACTTGGTCAGGGCGATGCGGGCGGCGATGCCGCAAGCGGTGGAGTAACGGATAGCATTCTTGCGTCCGAGGTCGGGAGCTTTCGCCAGGTTCTCGAGGCCGATCTTCATGTCTTCGTCGATCAGGGCGTAGACCTCGGCCACGGTCGAGCGCTTGACAGCGTCGTAGGTGACTTCCTTGCGGATGATGACGCCGAGATTGTCGTTGGCGGCACCTTTCACATAGCGCTTGCCGAAGAGCTGCACGAGGTTGTAGTAAGCCCAGGCCCGCAGCGTGTGGGCCTCGCCCTTGAGCGAAGCTACGTCAGAGGCAGGGGCGTCTTTGAGCTTCTCGACGCCTGTGATCACCTGGTTCGCATGCTGGATGACCTTATAGTAAAAGTCCCAAGCGCGCTCGTTGATGTCGCCGTACGGATCGGTGTGATCCTGCCAACGATAGACGGACATGTGGTAAGCGGCCATGGTGTTGATGAAGTCGTCGCCCAGCATGTCGTAGTGAATGTTGAAGGCCGGCTGACCGAGCGTGAAGCTCTGATCAGAGTCAGACGAATAGGAGTAGATCATGTTATGGATTCCCTCGATAATGCTTCGAAGCCCCGAAGCACTCTGAGAGGCCATGTCGTCGGTGATGTGCTTCGTCGGGTTGTTATTCAGAAAGTCTTCTGAACATCCGCTCATCAACATGCCTCCGGCAAGGAGAGCGGCCAAGAAATAATTTGTCTTTTTCATATCGCAGACAGGATTAGAATTTGATGGAAATGCTTGAGGTTAATGTTTTGGCATAATCGTAGAAGGCAGTAGCCGTCACACCGCTGTAGTTCATCATCGGGTTCAACCCCTTGCGGGCGGAGAGCAGGAAGAGGTTTTCGGCGGCTACGCTCAGGCGCAGTTCGTCAACGCCGAGTTTCTTGACCCACACGCGGGGGAAGGTGTAGCCTACGTTGATGGACTTCAGCATCAGGGCATCGCTGGAGATGAGGAAGCGGTCAGAGCGTTCAGCGTCATACCGACCAGCGTTACCAGCGTCTAAGCGCGGTACATCGGTTTGGTCGCCCGGGTTTTTCCAAGCTCTCTCCATGTCTTTGTGCATGGCGCGTCCACCGCTCAGACTGCGGCCCATGAGGTCTTGATAGCCGGTGTCGTACGTCTTTCCCCCCAGCTGGTAGGAGAAGAGGATCTCCGCGTCGAAGCCCTTCCACTCGGCGCGTGTGCCAAATCCACCGTAGATATCGGGGATGGCAGTGCCACAGAAATGCTTCCGAGCGAAGCGGGCGTCTTTCGTCCATGTAGCGGCTTCGCCTTCCTTACCTACGCCTACAAAGTTGGGCTTGGAGGGGTCTGCATAGTCGGCATATTTCTCCGTGTCTAAGCGATACATCGCCATGCCGTCTTTCGGGTCTACACCGATCCACTCGTTGAGGTAGAAATCATAGATACTGCGACCTTCTTCATACTTCTTATACTTGAACTCGATGCCGTCCTTGCGGTTTTCGTCTGGCAGGCGGACAATCTTGTTCTTGAGAATCGTACCGTTCAAGCTGAGGTTCCACTTAAAGTCTTTGGTGGAAACGAGTGTGCCTTGCAGTTCGAACTCCAAGCCGTAGTTACGCACCTTACCGATGTTGCGGTTGATGGACTTCGCTCCACTCGATTCGGGCAGAGGATAGCCGAAGATCAAGTCCTTGGATTCCTTGTTGAAGAATTCCACTGTACCACGCAGGCGATTGAAGACGCCAAACTCTACGGCGATGTCGGTGCTAGTCTGTGTCTCCCATCTTAAGTCCGGATTGCCCAGTTCTACGAGGCGCACTCCAGGATAATCTCCGTTATTGTATCCCAGTTGGTACAGCGTCCGATAAGCATAATACGAGTCTTCGTCTGAATCGCTAGCCCAAGAGATGAGGTCGTTACCCGTCTGTCCGATAGAGGCGCGGAGTTTCAGCTCGTCGAGCCAATCTTTTTTCGCGAAGGCTTCCTGGGCGAGGTTCCAGCCGGCACCGAAGGACCAGAAGTTACCCCAGCGTTTGTCCGGAGCCATGCGTGAAGTTCCGTCGCGACGATAGGAGAGCGAGAGGTTGTAGCGGCTGTCTAGGTCGTAGTTCACGCGACCGAAGTAACCCTCTTTAGAATAAGTGTCCGTGCCAGAGGTCATACTGACCGGGGTGGAGAGGTTCGGCATTTCATCGATACCCAAGATACCCATACCCTTTTTACGCATATCGGTGCTTTGCATTTGCAGCCAATAGATCTCATGTCCCAGCATGGCGTCGAAGTTGTGGAGGCCGAAGCTCTTCTTGTAGCTCAACAGCTGGTTGAAGGTGATGGTAGAGTAGCGATAGTCCGAGATCTGTAAGTAGCCTGCGGGCTGGTCGCCCATGACGTTATTGAAGCGTTTCTTGGAGAGTCCACGAACGAGGTCGTAAGAGAGGTTGGTGCGCAGCTTCAACTCAGGAATGAAAGTAAACTCTGCAAACGAGCGGCTGGTGATAGCGTCGCGATCGAAAGTAGAGTGGTCAAGTTCACCCTCTTGCACGGGGTTGAATCCACCGTTGTAGGGACGCAGGTAATTGTGGTCATAGATCTTGTTCCCTTGTTCGTCGAGCTCGTAGCTGCCGTCGGCTTTGTGGCGGTGGATGGGGTAGATCGGTGCGATGCCTCGCTTGAAGTAGAACGGGTTGGACGAATAGCTATCGCTGGCCCTCTTCGGAGCCGTGTTGTGTACACGCGAGAAAGAGACGTTGCTACCGATGGAGAACCACTTGTTGACGTCGTAGGAGAGGTTTCCGCGACCAGAGAAACGCTGGAAAGAGGTGTGGCGTTTGTAGCCCTCTTCACCCAGGTAGCTGATCGACATGAAGCTCTTCATCTTGTCCGTATTCAAGCCGCCGCTAAGGGAGTACTCGCTGCGATAGCCGGTGCGGAAGAGCGCCTTCTCCCAGTCCATGTCGTCACCCCAGAGGAGGCCGTTGATTTCGGGATTCAGCTTACCGTCGGGGGTTACGATGGCCGGATAGGTGCCCCAGCCTTGGTGTGGGTTGTTTGTCATGGTGATCTCGCCGGTCTCCGGATTTTCTTCGTAGACGGATTTCAGACCAGCATAAGGGTTATAGCGCAGGTCGCGATAGACGTAATACGCAGCCAGTTTGCCGGCCAAGTCGTCACTGCGGCCATTGGAGTATTTCTCTTGGTTGAACCACTGCTGCCAGCGCATGGTGTAGTGGTCCATTGCACCGATCTTCTCATAGTCGGCCTGTCCGCGGCGGGTGGCACCTTGATTCATGGTGAAGGTGAACTTAGGCTTACCGTCGCGTGCGCCCATACCGCTTTTGGTGGTGATGAGGATCACACCGTTACCGGCACTTGAGCCGTAGAGGGCAGTAGATGCGGCGTCTTTGAGGATGCTGATGCTTTGGATGTCAGCCGGCGCAATGTCGCCCAAGGCGCCGTTGTAGATAGCTCCGTCCACCACGTAGAGCGGGGCAGAGGATGCATTGATAGAGCCAAAGCCACGGATGCGGAGGGTGCTGGATTCACCCGGTTGACCGGTGGAGGTGGTCACTTGTACGCCGGAGGCGGCACCGCTCAAGGCACTCGTAACGTTTGTGATGGGGCGTTTCTCCAAGTCCTTAGATGATACGGACGATTGGGCGCCCACGACAGATTGCCGTTTCTGCGTACCGTAGGCTACGACAACCACCTCGTCGATCATCTCCGTGGCGGGCTTGAGCACAATGCGCAGCGTGGGAGCTACGGCGACTTCCTGAGTCCTCATACCGATGTATGAGACAACTAACAACTTGGCGGAACTGGGCACATCCGTCATGACGAATTTGCCGTCCATGTCGGTGATCGTACCGACGTGCGTTCCCTTCACAAGAACCGAGGCACCGATGACTGGCAATCCGTCTTCTTCCGAGATTACCGTACCCGTGACTCTTTGCGTTTGGGCCGAAGCCCACATGATGCCTACAACGAGGCACATCAACAGCAGGGATAATTTCCTTTTCATACTTCTCGTTTTTCAAATGGGTTAATACTATAGTTGTTACTTGAAGTGCGATGGAGTAGACACTTTGCGCTTGCTGTCAGGACACAAGCCAGTGGAAGGGGACTGAGGACACATAAGACGACCTCTTTCCTCTCCTTTTTTTGTTGTTCTGCGCAGTTGACGACGTCTGCACAGATCGATTTGCAAACTTTTATTGTGCAGGGGGGGGGTATTTTTAACGGCTCCCAAAACTGACAGCGCTTGAGGCATACCGATACGATGCAAACGGGCGGACGGGTGGCCCCCCCGGTTCGTATATCGCTTCAATTCGATCATCACTTGCGGCATGGCGTCGTAATTTCTGTTTAATTCTGGATCTGTTTTATTGCCTTGAAACCGTAGCAAAGATAAAGATTTAACGTTAAAACAAGTCGGTTCGGAAAAATCACGGGAGTGACCGGCTGAAAATATGGGAGATGTTACTCTTTCCTTTCACAAGAAAAGATTTCCGGTTCTCCAACATCCTTCTGTAAGAGTGCCACGAGCGACAGGCGCCATTCCATGAAGAAATTTCGATCACGGGAGAGGAAAAAAGCGTCTTGCGTGGTCAAAGTTTGATGACGTAACAACAATGTAGAACATAGCTTTACGGGGAAGAAGAAACTCATATCGTGTTATGTAGTTGGAAGGTAGTATGAAGGGGTTGGGGCTTCTACGACATTCTAACTTCTATTTCCTCAAGCTGTTATCCTCGTTGTAGTCATGTAGTAAGAACTAATCGGTGAAAGGAAAAAAGCATACAGTCTCACGTTGGGACAGCCGTCCGAGGATCACGCTGAAGTCGATTGTTGCTTCCGGATTAGCTTGTCCATGTCTTCCGAGATCTTTTTGTCCGTCACCTGCGCATAGATCTGCGTGCTGGAGATGGAGGCATGTCCTATCATCTTGGCAATGCTCTCTATCGGGATGCCTGCGCTGAGCGACAGGGTTCCGAACGTATGGCGCGCCATATGGAAAGAGATCCATTGCCTGATGCCACAGACTTTGCCTACCGTACTCAGTTTGTTATTCATCACACTACGGCTGCAACCGCGCAGGAAGACAAGGTCCTCGCCTTCTTCTTTCACCGTTTGTTCCTCTCGGCATCTGCTAAGGATCTCCTCCGCGATCGGATGTAACGGTACGACGGATTCCACTTTCGTCTTCTGCCTTTCCTTGCGGATATACCTCCTACCGTCGACAGACGTTTGGATGTGCGAGAACTTTAGGCGCTCCATATCCGCAATGGCCAGTCCGGTAAAGCAGGAGAAGAGAAACATCTGTCGGGCCAGCTCTGCTTCCCTGTCGTTCACCTTTAGCACCATGAGCTTGGCTACATCGCTTTTCTGCAAAAAGCGAATCTTCCGTTCCTCCTTTTCATAGGTGGCGCCCTCAAAAGGATTGTAGCGAATGATCCTTTTGCTGACCGCACGATACATCAATCGGCTCAGCCAGCAGAGATCTCGATTGACTGTCTTTGCTGTAAATCGCTTCTTCTTAAGGTAGAAGCGAAACTCCTCAAACATCCCGTCTGTAACAGCGTGGATGGGCATGTCCTTTCGCCCTTTGTCTGCTATCCACTCGCGAAGCATCTTGTCCGAATAGGTGTGATTTCGATAGGTGCCTTCTGACCTTGACCTACCGACACATGCCTTAACGGATTGCAGCTCCGCTTCGCTCATGGCCAAAAGGGTAGTCGGTGTGGCGGCGACGCCCTGCAAGCGGTTCTTGAGGAGTTCTGCACTAACCACGCCGTCCTTCGTGAGCATTTCCGAGTAGGTCTTTTCCACAAGCTCCCTGAACGCTGCGAGGCGTTGGCTGATTCTCTTTTCGCCGGTTATACTCTGTTTGCTGTTCCATTCATCTGGCAGACATTCCTCGCCGGTTGCCATAACCGCGCTTCTGCCATCGATGGTGACACGGCAAAAGATGGCTGTCTGGCCGTCTGCTTTTATCTTCTGTCTGTTGATGTAGAACAGGATCTTGAACGTACTTCTCATGTCGTCTGTGGTTAAATGGTTAGGTGCAAATCTTCAGAGAAGGCGATCAAGCGATCGAACTCCTCGAATAGCTTTTGGGGAGTCACTTTCGCATATCGTTCGGTCATACTCACATTGCTATGCCCAAGCATCTTGCTTACGGTTTCGATGGGAACGCCCTGTTCCAAGGTGATGAGCGTAGCGAAGGTGTGCCGGGCGGTGTGTGTGGTGATGGGTAAAGACAGTCCGGCCCTTAGCGAAACCGCCTTCAAGCAAGACAAATAGGTGGCATAATTCATATAAGGGAGCAGTGTCTCACTAGCATCGTTGTGTAGCTGTTCCAGCAATCGAAGGGCTTCAGGCAACAGCTTTACACGGCAAAGGACGCCTGTCTTCTGCCTGTTGAACTTCAACCAAAGAGCGCCCTCATCGTCGCGGACAAGATGCTCGCGGTTCAACGCCATCAAATCGCAATAAGCCGCGCCGGTGTAACAAGCGAAAAGAAACACATCGCGGGAGGTTTCCATATCCTCGTTCAAACCGTCAAAACAGAGCGCCTTCAACTTGTCTAACGCAGCCTTGTCAAGTGCCTTAGGCGTTTTCTTGTCCCCTCGCTCTACGCGTACCTTATTAAACAGTAAGACATCCGTCAGCCCTTCGCGGTAGGCCAGCCTGCATACCGTTTTCAGCAGGGAGGCCGTTCCGAAGAAGGTGCTTTCTTGAAGACCGCACCGACCAAGACAGAAGGTCTGAAACTCATAGATAAAGCCCTCTGTAAGTTGCGAGAAAGCCAGATCCGCAGCGTTGTATTGCTGTCGGATAAACTCCTGTAACCGGTTTCGAGCAGAGCGATAGTTGTACATAGATATCGCCTTGAGATCGATACCTACATGCTTCTCCCGCTCTTTGACAAGGAGATCTAAGCGTTCAATCAGCATACATCGAGCCTGCACGCTGCCTTGGAAATGCTCCTTGATGTCGGTTGCGTCAAACGGGGATCCCTTGGTAAGCAAGGACTGATAGGATGCCTGAACGGCGAGAAGGAGGTTGTCCAATCGTCCATTGACTTCGACCGCCTCGCGACTCTTCCCGTCCACCCGGCTTTCGCGCGGGTTCCATAGATCGGAGTTGCAAGACA
>ERZ772921.291-NODE-291-length-31150-cov-6.722206_pt1 | contig 31150 bp, 29 predicted proteins | sample MGYA00512117_ERZ772921 | MGnify/ENA primary metagenome ERZ772921 (study PRJEB29015, sample SAMEA2737944) | human oral metagenome | biome: human oral; feature: human-associated habitat; material: dental | place: China | collected 2150 ...
TGGATCGTTTTGCAGCAAGGCCATTGGATTTCCGTCCTTGCTCACGACGATACCCGCACTCTTGCCTTGATAAATGAGTCCGTAAATTTTAGACTCGTCGTAGCCGCTAAATTTATCCAGCCAGACCTTGTCGTAGTCGCTGATATTTACATAGCTAAGCGCCCGCACGAGCTGGACTCTAGGCTCGTAGGCGGTCGAGTTTTTATCGACCAAAATTTCATTTAGCTCCTTTGCAAAGCTTGAAAGCAAAGCCGCCGATTTTTCCAGTTCGGCGTTTTGAGCGCGAAGCTGCTTTATCTCCTCGCGCTGCCTAAAATGCTCGTTTACGCCGTCTTTTACAAATTTGACCGCGTCGTCGTAGGCGGCAACTATGCGGTTGTTTAAATTTACGACGTATCCCGAGATCAGCGCGCCTCTATCAAGCGAAAAAAATACCAGCGCGCCGATAAGAGCGACAAATAAAATTTTACTCTTCATTTACGAGTTGTTGTAAAAATTTAATCTCCTCAAGAGCCTTGCCGGTGCCTCTGGCCACGGCTAGCAACGGATCGTCAGCAACGAAAACCGGAAGTTTTACGATATCGCTTAAGTACTTATCAAGTCCGCGGATCAGCGCGCCGCCTCCGGTTAGCACGATACCGTTTTCCACGATATCTCCGGCAAGATCAGGCGGCATCATCTCAAGCACGGTTTTTAGGGCGTCTGCGATCTCTTTTAGCGGTTCGCGCATAGCCTCGCGCACGTCTTCGCTCGTTAGCTCCACGCGGCTTAGTAGGCCACTGATTTGGTCGCGACCTTTTACTACGATGCTAAGCTCCTCAGGCAGCTGTATCGCTGAGCCGACGGAAATTTTGATATCCTCGCCCGCTCGCTCGCCGATTAGGAGGTTATATTTTTCTTTTATATAGTTTATATTACTTGGTAATCCTACTATTCTTCCTTCTTTTTCGAGTATATACGATTCACTAAGTTGATTATAAATTTTATCTTTTACTTCATTAAAATCTACATTCTTTTTAAATTCTTCTGCACGATTATACACATTGTTTTCCAACTTATCATAGTAGCTATTACTCGTTGTAATAAAGTTACTATTATTTTTTTTCATCGAGCTTACTATATTAACTGCGTCTAAATCTGCCTTATAGTCATCATTTCCTATACTTGGCTTAGTGTCAGCTACATCTGTTGTATCTCCAACCATCCGGACATGTCGTTTGTATTTTTATGACCACCGCGAAGATCTGCAAGACGTGGTTTTCCATATAGATGTGTCGCCATTGTGATATACTGATGGGCGAAATCTGTTTTCCCTTTAAATGCATCTATTTGATTATTCCACAGTTTTTCAAATTCCTCATATGTTATTTTACGCCCTAATCCTGTTTCCATAATTCTTTTATACCGTGGTCGATCCCCTTCATCAATACTATTATAGTATCCATAACCATCATGTTGTATTCTAACCTTATATTTTAAGTACTCATACTCACTATCTGTTAGTCTACCGTATTCTTTTAATTGGGTATCTATGGTTATTATGCTATCACCGATAATTAATCCAGCCCCTGCCGTATTTTGCCACGCAAATTGTTCTACAAATCCTTCTATCCCAGAATTTAAATCATAATATAATCCACCTAACAATCTAGTAAATACATAATTTTTTTCATTATCTGGTATTCTAGGATCATTATATATATTTTTTCTTGCTTTTATTATTATCCTAGCTGTTTTGTCATCAAATCCATATTGTAATTTTAATGTTTTTTTATACTCTATCTCTTCTTGGGTATAGTCTTTTTCTAACCATTTCCCCTCTATAGCTTCTAACCATCCCATATCACTTCTACTTGGTAGGTTGAATGTTTTTGATGTTGGTGACCAACTCTTTTCAGCTTGTGCTAATCCTTGGTCAATTGATGATTTTAATACTTCTACTTCACTAAATATACTTGGTGATTTCGCATTGAAGGCTAATAGCTTTCTTAACTTTTCTTCTAGCTCATTCTTTAATTTTCTGTATGTCTCTTTATTTTCTTCTGCCATACTTATTTGAGAATAGCTTATCGGGTCTTCTTGATATAGTAGGTTTAATAGGTGTTCTACTCTTCTTATCTGACTCTCTGCTTCTCGAATTAGTCTTTCTAGTTCTTGTTGTTTTAGACTAACAGTATCTACTTATGATTTGTAGGTACTTATATACTTTTCGTTTGCTCGGCTGATTTCTTCATTTAGTAGTATACATCCTCTTACTAATGGTTCTATTACTACTGCACAGTATTTTTTGGCTGAGTCGTATGTTACTCCTTTTAGTTTATCTGTTTGGAGTATGAATTCTGCCAGGCTTTTTTGTAATTCTGTGTAGGCTTCATTTTGTTTTGTTATTAGATTTTTTATACCTTGTGTCTGGCTTTCTGCCATACCTAGTATCATATCTATACTCATTTCTTTCCTCTTTCCTTATTTCTCTTTTGTTTCTAGTTTTTGTTTTTGAAGTTTTAGGTTTATCTCTTCTTCTAGTAGGGTATGTTTTCTTTTGTCTAAATATTTCGTGTTTTGTTTTTCAAAATAGTGTAGTTGTTCTAAGTAGGTATTGTATTGTCCTGTAAATATTTTGTGTACTGTTTCTTTTAGATATCTACCATGATTTCTAATATCTTGATGTGTATTTTCTAGTTCTTCCAACTTGGCTTGTTTCTTTTTGTTGTCTTTTAGTTGTTCTTCTAATAACATTCTTTTTTGATAGTTGTCTTGATTGTTTGTCATTTAGAATCCTCTTAAGCTTTTTATACCTTCTAGTTGTGTTCCTAATGTATTGTTCATTGCCTGGAATTCTTCAGCTACACTATGGATGTTGTTAGACATGCTTTGAATAACTTTTGACATTTTACTCGCTGTTTGTTTAGATGCTTCTATACTATTTTGTGCGTTAGCGTTGCCAGCTACTGTTGTTTGCGTATCTTTTGTTACTGTTATTTCTTGGGAAATATTATTACTTGAAGTTTTCAAAGATGTTGCAGATGAGGCAGCTTGTTCTTTACTACTTTGTAATATGTTCATACGCTGTTCCTTTCTATAAAACAAAAATGATTTATTTTTTTTATATTATACTATATTTTTTTCCTTCTAGGTAGTGATATGTTAAATAGTCGCAACTTTATTTTAAAGTTGCAACTATGACATTAGTTGAATTGTGATACTCGTTCTTTTTCAAACTCAAGCGAGTTACTTACTAGAGTAGTTAAGCCTGCAATATTCTGTTCAGCTAGGTATTCCATATATTCGGCTCTATTTTCTTTAGAGATGATAAGTGGAGAATTTAAGTATTTGATTCCTAAGTAGAGTAGGACTAATCTTCCACATCTACCATTACCATCACTGAAAGGATGTATTCTTTCGAATTGAATATGTGTATCTGCAAGAATTTCTAATATCTCAGTATCCTCTTTAGCGTTGTTTAATCGATAGTTAGTATTATCTATCCATTGACGTACTAAGTATGGTGTTTCACTAGGTGATGCAGTCTGAAACTCTGCACCGACTATTGCATTTTGACTAGACTTGAAACAACCAGCATCGTGCTGTAATCTATCTACTAAATACCTATGCAAATCAAGTATTAAGTCTATATTTAAATCTTTATTATTATCTATATTATCAAATAAATATTCAAAAGCTTGCTTATGATTTTCTATTTCATAAAATTCTCTGATACCTTTACGAGAACCAGGAAGGGAACGTTCTAAAAATATATTTGAGACTTCAGGTAAGGTGATAGTATTTCCTTCAATTGCACTAGAATGATAAGCCATTCTAATTAGTATGTCATTAAGATAATCTTGTGTATATTTCAAAACTGTTCACCTTCTTACATTGTAAATTTTACTCTTCGGCAGGGAAGTTGGCAGGGAACTTTATGCCTAAAAGTTTATTTTTATTAATTTTTTTGAAATAAAAAGCCTTAAAAATCAAGGCTTTTGTTTATATATTTTACTATTGAATTATTCCCACTCAACTACTATAAAAAATGTCTTGATTGTTTTTCCTTATTTTAACATAATTTAGAGTGGTTGAAAAGAAATGATTTTGTTAGAATTCTACTTTATTGGTTGCAAAATGGTTGCAAAAAATGATTAATATTTCTTTTTGTCTACTGTATCTCCTGTAGCAACATTTACTGGTCTATATACTTGTTTAATATCCTCGTATTTAGATAAAAGTTTGTTTTCTAATTTTTTCATTTCAAAGTTTAGTTCTTGTTGTAATTTAGCTTGGACGAGATTATATTTATTGTCATATGAAATATTTAAATCTCCACCTAGGGTATTGTTTAATACATTTTCTGGTAAATTATTAGTTTCTCGTCGTTTTTTTAAATCTATAATATCAAAGAGTTTGTTACTAATATTTAAATCTTCTAAAATAAATTCATACGTACTATTATTTTCTATCTTTTCTAATATTTCAGCTGAAATTATTTTATTGTTTAATTCGCTGTTATCAATCATTTCTTCAAAGCTAACATTTAATGCTATTGAAATTTCTTCCATAAGGGCTGGAGTAGGAATAGTTTTCTTTTTTTCATAATTTTGTATAGTTTTAGGAGTGATACCTACTATTTCAGCTAATTCTTTTTGTGTTAAACCTAACTGTTTTCTTTTACTTTTCAAATTTTCGCTAAAATTATTAAATAATTGGGTATAGTTATATACTTGTTTTTCCATATTTCAACCTTTCTTTTAAAATAAGAATCACAAATTCTCTTTTAACATTGACAAAAGAACTCAAATTTCTTATAATAATAATTAAGAGAATTTGATATTCTCTTAATTATTATTATACAACATAATTTACTTAAATGATATCAAAAAAGGAGTGAAACTATATAATTAGATATAAGTAAATTAAGATTAATTCAAAGATGAGAAAGGAAAAATAAAAATGATTAAAATAAGTGATTTATCTTTATCAGATAAAGTTTTAGAAAAACAATATTCAGTAGTTCAAGTGTCTGAATGGACAGAAAGAAACGGAGAAGAGGTTGTAAAAAAAGGTTGGAAATATGAAGTAGTATTACCTAAATTAAGATTTGAAAAATTTTCGATTAAAATAGAATCTCAATTTCCTATAATTACACAAGAAGAACTTGAAACTAAAGGTACAGTAAATATGACGTTTGATAATTTGATAATTAAGCCATATGCTACTGCTAATAATGGTTTTGTAACGATTGGTATTTCTGCTAATGCAAAAAGTGCAGTAATAGTGTCCTAAAAAATCAAAAGCTGTTGGCGTCGTAACGCGTCAAGCGGTAAAGACGGAAAACAGATTTTGAGAAGTATGAGTGCAACGAATACTTCTATACTTAATTTAATATATAGGACAACATAATGCGAAAAATTAAAGAAAAAAATTAGTCCTGCAGGCTTGAAAATTGGGCAAAGAATATTATAATACCAAGGTTATAGAAACAGTAGATTTTATAGAAATGTGGTTATATATTGATGATGGAATTATGTATAATCATGGAGATAAAAATAATCAAGATGAATTAGACAATTTTGATTATAGTTCTAAAGAAAATATTTCGAAACAAGATAGTAAAGCTTCAACTCATTATGAAAAATTAAAAAGATTACAAAGGTATTATGAAAATATGAGATGGGAAATATCAAGGTTAATAGATTGTAACTTTGATGATAAAACTAAATTTATGACCTTAACATTTAAAGAAAATATACAGGATATAGATTTTTCTAATAATGAATTTACTAATTTTATAAGACGATTAAATTATAAGTTATATGGGGTAAAGAAAGCTATGTTAAAGTATATTGCAGTTTGGGAAAAACAGAAACGAGGTGCTATTCATTATCATATAATTTTTTTCGATTTCCCTTTTGTAAAAGCGAAACAGTTAGAAAAAATTTGGGGAAATGGATATATAAAAATAAATAAAATTGATGTAGATAGCAAGGAAAACCGAGGGAGATATCTATCGAAGTATTTTTCAAAGGATGTAGATGAAAAAGATTACAAAAAAAAGAGCTTTTTTAAATCGCGAAATTTAAAAAAGCCTAAAGTCTATAAGATATTAACAGATGTAGTAGATATTAATATCAAAGACCCTAAAGTTATTTACAGTAAAGAGTATACAAGATTAATACCGGAAAAGCAAGTAATAAGAAATGATGAAGAATTAACTAATAAGAAATTTAAGCAATCAAGAGTGATATATTTAAAAATGAGAAAGGAATGATGAATTATGTTAACAATGACAAGACAAGATTTACAAAATTTAGGATATGGAGTAAGTCAATCATCAGATATTATACGAAAAGCTAAACGCTATATGGTAAACCAAGGCTATGGATATTACGATAATAGACGATTAGGACGTGTTCCAGTAAAAACTGTTGAGAAAATATTAGGAATTGATAATTTAACAATTCAGTTGGAAGAATATCATGCCAAAAATATCTAATGTGTATTTAGACAAAAAAACTAATCGTTGGTATTTCGTTGCCAATTTAGGATATGATGAAAATGGTAATAGGGTGCGACATTGGGCAAGAGGATTTTCTTCACAAAAAGAAGCTAAAACAGCCTATGATGAATATATGAATGATTATTCGAAAACAGCTGTAAAGAAGAACAGTACAATGAGTTATCAAGAATTTTATAAAACCTATTATTTACCACATTATAAACAGCAAGTAAGAGATAGTACTTACGAAAATAGAGTTGTTAGTATGAATAAACATTTTAAGTATTTTTTTAAAAGAAAATTAAAAGACATTAATGCCCCTATGATTAAAAAGTGGCAAAATACTTTAGCAACGGAATATGCAAGCGGATATACTCGTTCCATATACGGTTCTTTTCAAAAAACGTTAGATTTAGCTGTAACTTTAGGTCTACTTCAGAAAAATATAGCTAAACAAGTAGGAAATGTGAAGAAAGTAAAAACAAAAGTTGATTTTTGGACATTAGAGGAATTTAAAAAGTTTATAAATCAATTTGATAAAAATTTTTATTATGAACATTACTCGTATATCGTTATTTGGCTTTTGTTTATGACTGGTATGAGGATTGGGGAAGCACAAGCTTTAGAATGGGGAGATATTGATTTTACAGATAATTTGCTACGTATAAATAAGTCCATGTATTATAAAAATGCACAAGAATTTCATGTTACAGAAACGAAGACAAGTGCTTCAAATAGAATAATAGTTCTAGATAACAAGACTATACGTAATTTAAAACATTGGAAAGATGTTCAAGGTAAAAATTGCCCTTCGAAGTATGTTTTGTCATACAATGGAATACCGATAAATAAGCATATGCCTAAACATATCATTGATAATAATTATAAGGTAGTAGGTGTTCATAGAATAAAGGTGCACGCTTTAAGGCACTCGCATGCCTCTATGTTGATATCTATGCAAGAAAATGCATTAGTAATAAAAGAACGTCTAGGTCACGAGGATATTGAGACGACTCTTGGGACTTATGGTCATTTGTACCCCAACTACAATAAAAAAATTGCTAAAAAAATAGATGATTTACTCAAAAAAATTTAATTAGCTGAAATAAAGGGTGTTTTAAGCGTTTATTTCGATTTTATGAGAATAACCTAACGAACTTTCTCTCAAACCTCTAAGACGTCCTTTATTTTTGCAAATGGAGTGTTTTTAATTTTTTCATGGCAAAGAAAAAAACACTTCTCTTAATTTTTTGCAAGTATTGACAAAAATTAGATGTTATTTTAGAATATAATGTATTAGCAGAAGTGCCGTTTGGCACGCTTAACCCCCAACTAACTAATAAGGGGGGTTAAAATAAAAAAAGTATAAATGGTGGTTGATTAAAACATTGATATAAAGCTATTTTTACTTTAAAAGGGTTATACTTTATGAAAAATTACTTTTTGTAATTTGATATAAGGGAATTGACAAAAAGAAAGTATTAGTTTAAAATTAGGGTATAAGCAAAAAGTAAATATAATTTGCATAGAGAAAAGACAGGACCGTGAATCCTGTCTTTTTTTATATAGGCTAGTTACTTTTTAAAAAAATCTATCTAACCATTTGCAAATATAATAAGCGAATATACTTGCCATGATAGAAATAATAAAAGTAAATATAATATTAGGCATAGAGTTACACCTCCCTCTGTTACGAGTTTAGTGAAAAGTAACGGAGTAATTATATCATGAAATTATGATAATACAAAATAATTCTTTCCGGTGCAGAGCAAGAATTTTAAAACAAAAACAATAGGGCGATTTTTTTGCTATATACTGTAAGAACGAAAGCATAGAGTGGATAATTTATTCTTTCCGTATGCTTTCGCACAAGAGAAAAATAGCAAAAAATAAAAAAGTAAAGGATCAGCAAGGAAGATTTTTAAGGTTACGAAAAAATACTCTTGCCCTTTACTTTTTTAAGCTAATAAATTATGTTAAATTCTTTATGTTTTTTTGTTTTTTTATTAAAAATATGATATTATATATGGGACACACAAATATACGGAGATTAAAATTATGAAGAAGTATCTTTTATATGCATATATATTAACTTTAACCACAATGCTATTTGGATGTTCTGCTCAGGACAGTGATGGTTTTTTTTATAATACTTTCACTAAAAATATGGATGTATTTTTAGCGTATATAAATAATTATATTGGAGTTTGGGGAATTTCAATTATTATTATTACTCTTATTGTAAAGGGGATTATCCTACCTTTTATGCTTAGAAATTATAAGAAGCAACGTATATCATCTATGAATATGGAACGTGCAAAACCCGAGTTGGATATTGTTCAAGAAAAGATAAAACAGCTTAGAGAAAGTGAAAAAAGGGTGTTTAGTAATGATGAGCGAATGAAAATAAGAATGGAACAAGCAGAACTACAGAGAGAGATTTTCAAAATCTATAAGAAGTATGATTGTTCTCCAGCAATTTTCGGGAATTTAATACCTATTTTAATTCAAGCACCATTTGTTACAGGATTATATTTTACTTTACAAAATCCAATATATTCAAAAGATATCTTAAATTCAAGTTTTTTATCTATTTCTCTTGGAGAAAAATCCTATATTATTTTAATACTTGTTTTTATTGTTTATATGGTAGTTGGAAAAATTTCTCAAAGTATGATGCAAGCCAATCCTATGGCGCAAACTAATCCCGAAGCAGAGCGTATGCAGAATATGTCGAAAAATATGGTGTGGATAACACCGATAATGTTAACTTTTATTACCTATACGAGTATAGCAGCAATAGGGATTTACTTTATAGTTAGTGGGATTTTAGTTATTTTTCAAATATCTCTTGGGCGTAAATTATATCCACCATATATCCCAAAGCCAACTACTATAAAAAGTAAAAAAGTAACTAAAAATAAATTAGTTAAAAGGTAAGAACTTATAAAATAAACCTCTAATAAATTTACTTATTAGAGGTTTATTTTCTTTTATTGGTTGCAAAATGGTTGCATTTATGGAAATCAAGTATTGTTATAAGTTGATTATATCAACGATTTGATAAGTTTTTACTATTATTCCCACTCAATAGTAGCTGGTGGCTTACTTGTAATGTCGTAGACTACGCGGTTAACGTGTGCTACTTCGTTTACGATGCGTGCTGAAATTTCTTCAAGTACTTCAAATGGGATGTGTGCCCAGCTTGCAGTCATACCATCGATACTTGTTACGGCACGAACTGCAACAGTATAATCGTAAGTACGAACATCTCCCATAACTCCTACTGAACGGATATCAGGAAGACAAGTGAAGTATTGCCAGATTTCTCCTTCTAAACCACGTTTAGCGATAACATCACGTAGGATAAAGTCACTATCGCGAACGATTTGAAGTTTTTCTTCTGTTACTTCTCCAAGAACACGGATACCTAGTCCTGGACCTGGGAATGGTTGACGCCAAACTATTTCGTGAGGAAGACCTAGAGCTTCTCCTAATGCACGAACTTCATCTTTGAACAATGTGTTAAGAGGTTCGATAAGTGAAAAACGCATATCTTCTGGTAGTCCACCAACGTTGTGGTGAGATTTGATAGTTTGTGCATTTTTAGTTCCAGATTCGATAACATCTGTGTAAAGAGTCCCTTGTGCTAGGAATGGAACGTCGTGTAATTTCGCGCATTCTTCATCAAATACATATACGAACTCGTTACCGATAATTTTACGTTTTTTCTCTGGGTCACTTACGCCTTTAAGTTTTCCAAGGAATCTTTCTTTTGCATCTACTTTAATAAGGTTCATGTTGAAACCACCATCGATTTCTTTACTGAAAGTTGACATAACTCCTTCGGCTTCCCCTTTACGAAGTAAACCGTGATCGATAAACATACAGATAAGTTGGTCTCCAATTGCTTTATCTAAAAGAGCTGCTACTACAGAAGAGTCTACACCACCAGATAGGGCACAAAGAACTTTTTGATCTCCAACTTCTTCACGAATTTCTTTGATTTTGTCGTCGATAAAGTTTTGGATAGTCCAGTTTTCAGTACAGTTACAAACGTTTCTAATAAAGTTTTTAAGTAGGTCATAACCATATTCTGAGTGACGAACTTCTGGGTGGAATTGGAAGCAGTAGAATCCTTTTTCTACGTTTTCTGCAGCAGCGATAGGGCAGTTATCACTAGTTGCTACTACTTTGAATCCATCAGCAAGTTCAACAACTTTATCAGAGTGACTCATTAATACTTGTTGAGTAGTTGGTGTCCCTTCGAATAAGCGAGCTCCTTTAACTACATCAATATTGTGTGCTCCGTATTCACGACTAGTCGCAGATTCTACGCGACCTCCAAGTTTGTGTTGCATTAATTGCATTCCGTAGCAAATACCAAGCACTGGAATACCTAGGTTGAAAATTTCATCATCAATTGTTAGAGAATTTTCTTCATAAACAGAGTTAGGTCCTCCAGAAAGAATAATTCCCTTAGGGTTCATTTTTTTAATTTCGTCAATAGAAATCTCGTTATCATGTAGCTCAGAATAAACACCAAGCTCACGTACACGACGTGTGATAAGTTGGTTGTACTGACTACCGAAGTCAAGAACTAGTATAAATTCGTGTTTCACAGTTGTCCTCCTAAAATTTGCATAATAATATACTTTATTATATCAAGAACGGGCTCAGAAGTAAAACTTAAATTATGGAAATAGAGAACAAAAACGAAGTATTTGTGATTTTCGATAAAATCAAGGTTAATTATAAGGTTAATTATTATGAAAAATATTTAAAATCAAGGAGATTTACTAGGAAAGTGCAGGTAGGTAATAGAGAAAAGTTAATATATTATACAAAATAGCGATACATGGTATAATAAGTGTTATAAATGATGAAATAATGGCTAGGAGGCTAAAATGGTAAAAGCATATATAGGAACATATACTAAAAAAGAAAGCCAAGGAATATATAAAATAGAACTATCAGAAGAAGGTAGAGTGTTAGAAGTAGCATCAGTTGCTAAAGTAGAAAATCCGACTTACTTGGCGCTATCGAGTGATAATAAAAATTTATACAGTGTATCTAAAAGAGAAGGTAAAGGAGCTGTTACTAGTTTTAGAGTTTTAGAAGATGGGAGACTCGAAGAACTAACATCAGTTTCAAAAGAAGGTAATCCTCCGTGTTATGTTGAGGTAAGTCATGATGACAAATATCTATTATCAGCAAATTATCATACAGGAACGGTTGATAGTTATTTAATTAATGATGGAGCTTTAGAAACATTATTATCGACTGATACTCATGAAGGAAATGGCGTACACCCACGTCAAGAAAAGCCTCATGTTCATTTTGCAGGATTTTCTCCAAGTGGTAATTATGTTTTTACATGTGATTTAGGTACGGATGAGATTACAACATATAAGCTAAATGAGGGTAAATTAGAAAAAGTTCAAAATGTAAAAGTAAAAGCTGGTAGTGGGGTTCGTCATATAGTTTTTAGTTCGGATGAAACAAGGGCGTATGTTATGACGGAGCTGACAAGTGAGGTAATTGCTTTTGATTATGATGGTAATGGAAATTTAACAAATCCGGAATACTATTCGACATTATTAGAGGATTTTCCTGTTGAAAATAAAGGAAGTGCGATAAAAATTTCTAATGACAATAGGTTTATCTATGTGAGTAATCGTGGGCAGGATACTATTGTTGTCTTTGAGAATGTGAATAATAAGTTAAAAGAGATTCAAACTATTAGTACTGAGGGAGCAGATCCTAGGGATTTTGCCTTATCAAAAGATAATAAGTTTGCTGTTGCAACTAATGAAACATCAGGAACGATAACTGTATATGCAGTTGATCAAAAAACTGGTGAGCTAGATGTTATTCAATGTGGTGTTGAAGTACCGGAGGCAGTCTGTGTAAAGTTTGTTTAGAATATAATAAAAACTATTTGACGTAAGTAACACCAAATAGTTTTTCTTTTATCGTTTTTTAACTACAAAAAAAGGTGCTCCAAAATTACAATATTCTAAAATATAATCTTCTAGATTATTGATATTTTTTGGATTGTTATTGTCTTTTGTTAGTGTGAAGCCACTAAGGCGAAGTTTGTCATGAGAAATATCGCCAACAATATATGGTTTATTTTTTAGTACATCGACTAATTTTTCTTCGAACCATTCTTTTTGGAAGGCATCTTTAAAATTGTATATAAGCTCATAGATAATCCCATCAACTTCAAATACTAAATTATTTTGCTCCATAATTAATCCTTTCTAACAACTTTCTTCATAATGTAAAATGCCATAAATACTAATGAATAGATAGCTAAAATACCAGTAGCGAAGTACTTAGTACGATCGATAACTATAGTAGTTTTTTCCAAGTTGTCTTTTTTGTCAAAATTAATATCATTAATGAAATTTGTTTTTACTTTTGCCAGTACACCTGAAGTATTGTTTGATGAAAAGTCGGCAAAAACTGTACCTGCATTAGCAGAGATTGTTTCGTATTTTTGAAAAAGTAATATTTTTTTATTCATAAGTAGGTATGTAACATCTTTTATAGAATGTTTTTCATAGAATAAATCATAAATATCTTTATCAAAAGTAATGTTTTCGTTATTTATTTTATAACTACCAGCTTTTAATGCAAGTTTGTAGCTATAATTGCTAAATAAATAGTCATAAGTTTTTTGCAGTTTATCAAAATATGTAGCCTTATCATCATTTTGATTTAAAATTGTAATAAGTAATTTTGTATCTCCGCTATAAGCGAAAGTAATACTATTTTTATTTGCGTGATTAAGTCCCAACACTCTAAACTTATCTGATTCGGTAAAAGAAACATTGTTAGTTGCTTTTGAACCAGATGAAAGAGTTACTTCTGGGTTTTTAGTAATCTCAGTAAGTTTTGGGTAATTTCTCAAAATCATATTCGTTAAATACGACATATTTTTTGCCGTACTCATATTTTTCTCGTCAATCGTCAACGAAGCTAATGTTGTATCGTTAAGTGACATTGAGCTCAAAATATCTTTTGCTTTTTCAATTGTCAAATCATATTTTGTAAAAATAGCTTGTAATAAGGCATCAGATTCTTCGTTTTCAAGTAAGAATAAGGCATCGTCAACACTAATAGAAGAACCAAGGTTGTATTTATTTAAGATAGCATCACTGTTTGTAATGTTTATTTTTGTATCAAGTGAAATTTTATTATTTTTCAAATCATCAGTTAGTAAAAATAGGGCAAGATGATTTGGTAAGTTGCTCACAGATACTTGTTTATTTTCTCCACGTTTAGAAATTATTTTTCCAGTATTAAATTCCGAAACTACAAGATGTGTGTTGACATCGCTAAAGTTAGAGATTGCATTGTTGTCTAAAAATAGCGTCTCTGCTTTTGCGAGATTCGGTAATAAAAAAACTAGAAGAATAGATAAAATACTAATTTTTTTAAGTCTCATTATAAAAAAATCCTTTTAATCAAAGTTTTAATTAGGAAAACTAGGGGGAACTTTCTTCAAAAAAGTTCAACAGTTCTTCTAAATATATACCCTCTAGTATAGTACAAAATAATAAAAAATTCCAATAAGAAGAAATATAAAATTAAAATAATTTTTAAATAATAGTTTTTAATAAAAAATGTAGGTTGGAAAAAATTTTAGAAGAAAAAACTAAATATATTTGACATATGATTGTTTATTCATATATAATATATATGAAAGAATAATCATATATTAATATTTTCAAGAGGAAAGAGGGGATATAGTATGTGTAATAATATAAAGGGTGTTGATAATATTTATAATAATGAAAAAAAATGTAATCATGCTCATAAGTATAATAGTAATAATATTAGTTCTCATGCTCATGAACACAACCCCAACCACAATCATAAACATAATAATTGTCATGAACAGAATCACAATAACAATCACTGTCATATGCATAGCCATGGTGGAAAATTTCCAGTAATAATGTATTTTGTTGGATTAGCGGCTTTTATTGCTGGATATATATTAGAAAATAGGTATTCCTCATATTCAAATATTTTGTTTATTGGAATAGTTGGGATAGCGGGATATCATGTCATTTTTGAAGGATTAGGAAATACAATCCAAAATACAAAAAAAGAGAAACGATTTTCTCCTAATGTTCATTTGCTGATGACTCTAGCAGCTATAGGGGCTATTTTTATCGGTAATTATGAAGAAGCGGCTATGCTTATAGTTATTTTTGCCGGAGCACACTTTTTAGAAGAATATGTTGATGAAAAAAGTAGAAAAGAGATTACGAATCTATTGAATCTAAATCCGACTCAAGCGAGGCTAGTTTTGGAAGATAATAATACAAAGATAATTCCAATAGATAAAGTTGCAATAGGGGATAAACTACAAGTTTTAAATGGAGATCAAGTACCGACGGATGGAATTATTTTAAGTGGAACAACGTTTATCGATGAAAGTTCTATTACTGGTGAGAGTGTTCCTAAAGAAAAAACCATTGGTGATGAAGTTTTTGGGAGTACTATTAATGGAGAAGGAACCTTTGTTATGCAAGTCACTAAAGAGCCAGGAGATACGGTTTTTGCGAAGATATTAGGTTTAGTCAATGCTTCGCAAAATAGTTTGACAAAAACTGCAACATTGCTTCAACGATTGGAACCTAAATATGTAACTCTTGTTTTAGTTCTATTTCCAGTAGTACTTCTTGCGAGTAGGTTTATTTTCGGGTGGAGTTGGGAGATTAGCTTATATCGAAGTATGGTTTACTTAATTGCGGTATCTCCGTGTGCTCTCGCAGCAAGCGCTATTCCAGCAACACTAGCGACTATCTCTAATCTATCAAAACGTGGTGTTCTTGTTAAAGGGGGAGTATATTTATCGCATTTGAGTAATATTAAGGCAATTGCTTTTGATAAAACGGGTACATTAACTAACGGAGAACCAGTTGTTACAGATTATATTTTTGAAGAAGATGAGGAAGAATTGTTAAAAGTAGTTGTCTCAATGGAGAAGCAATCTAATCATCCATTAGCACGAGCTATCATAAATAAGTTTCCTAATGTTGAACCTATAGAATTAGAAGTTGAGAATAAAATAGGTGTTGGCTTAGTAACGACGTATTTAGGGGCAGAGTACTGTATAGCAAAGGTAACTGCATTTGCTAATGCAAGCGACGCTTTAACTAAACAGGTGGAGTTCTTAGCTAAAGAAGGGAAAACTGTTGTTTATGTAGCACGCAATTTTAAAGTAGTTGGATTATTGGCCTTTATGGATATCCCAAATGCTAGTGCTAAAGGTGCTGTAGAGTATTTTAAAAAGCAAGGCATCTATACAATGATGATTACAGGTGATTCATATTTGACAGGAGAGGCTGTAGGAAAGATTGTTGGAATAGATGAAGTAAGGGCGAATGTTATGCCAGAGGATAAGGCACAGATTATAAAAAGTCAAAAGGAAAAATATGGTAATGTAGCTATGTTAGGAGATGGTGTTAATGATGCGCCAGCACTTGTCCTTGCTGATGTAGGTATAGCTATGGGAAATGGTACTGATGTTGCGATGGATGTTGCGGATTTGATTTTAATGAAAAATGATTTATCAAAACTTAGCTATACTCATAAATTAAGTAAGAAAATGCTTAAGATAACTTATCAAAATATTATCTTTGCGATGTTTGTTGTAGTTGCTCTAGTTGTTTTAAATTTTCTAGGTAAGATGGATATTACCTTTGGTGTTATTCTTCATGAAGGAAGTACGCTAGCTGTAATATTAAACGCGCTTAGAATGTTAAAAGAAGTAAAAGAGTAAGAGTAGAGGATAGGCACGGATTTACAGAGTTGATTTTTAAAATCATAGTTGTTAATCCCAAGCCTATCTTTTGTTTTAATAATCTTGCTTTAACTAGTGAATATGGTTATAATAAAGTATGTTAAGATGGAGGGATTAGATGAATACTTTAAAGAGAGTAGAAAATATACCGGAAGAAAAATTAGATAAAGTTTTAGCGTTGTTTCATTTATTGCGCAATAAAACAAGATTTAAGATTTTGTTATTATTAATGGAAAAAGAAAGAAATGTTAGTGAGCTTGAGGAGATTATTGGGGGTACGCAATCGGCAATATCTCACCAATTAGCAGAGCTTAGAAATATGAAGTTGGTAAAAGATCGCCAAGAAAAAAGAATGAGATACTATAGTATATATGATAATCATGTAACATCGATAATAGAAGCGGCAGTAAGTCATATAAATGAGGATTGTTAGAAGAAAGGAAGTATCTAAATGAAGTATGATGTCATTATAATAGGTCTTGGAAGTGCAGGGCTTATGGTTGCTGATAGGTTAAATGATAGTAGCTTACGTGTTTTAGTCTTGGAGCAAAATAAACGCGCAGGGGTAAAACTACTTTTAACTGGAAATGGTCGTTGCAATGTTATGAGTAGTGATAATGCTGAAGATTTCGTTGCGGCTGTTCATAATGGTCGATTTTTACGTAGTGCATATCATAAATATAATGTGAAGAAATTTTTTGATAAACATAATTTAAAACTAAAACAAGAAAATAGAAGATTATATCCAGCTAGTGAAAAAGCGCGTGATGTAGTAAATACTTTTAAAAAAGATCATGCTAAAATAAACTATAACGAAAAAGTAGAAGATTTAATTTTTGAAGATGAAAAACTAGTAGGAGTTCGTACTAATGTAGATTCGTACTATGGTAAAAATGTAGTTATATGTGCAGGAGGGAAAACTTATCCGCAAAGTGGTAGTGATGGTTCTCTCCATAGAATATTAAAAAAACACGGTGTAAAAATTACAAAAATATATCCGAGTGAAGTAGCCTTAGTCTTCGATGATTTTAAAGAATTGTTAGGAGTTGCACTTCAAAATGTAAGAATGTTCCATAAAAAGAATGAACGTGTAGGAGATTTGCTTTTCACACACAAAGGGCTAAGTGGACCGTTATCTATTGCGATGGGTGAATTTGTAGCTAGATTTCCAGAAGATAAGTTTTACTTAGATTTTTATCCGGAATTAAATGAAGACGCGTTGTTTGAGAAACTTTGGCAAGATAATAAATTTTTAAGTGGAAAGTTGCCGAAAAGTTTTTATAATTTTATGATTGATAAGTATTTCCCGGAAAATGTTAGTAAAAAAGGACTTAGAAAATTTGTTTCGAAGATTAAACGTTATGAGCTTGTGAATATTAAGACAATGCCATTGGAATATGCATTTACAACAGCTGGTGGGGTTGACTTAAAAGGAGTTAGTCCGAAAACATGTTCTCATAAAAAAATAGATAACTTATATTTTGCTGGAGAGATTCTAGATTTACACGGAGAAATCGGGGGATATAATCTAATGATTGCATGGTTTACAGGTATGATAGTGGCGGATGCTATCAAAGAAAAATTTGGGTTGGAAGTTTAAATAAATTTTTCAACTTGTAATTATATAAATAAGATATTAAAGTAATAATAAAATAAGGATAACGCTAATAGGGATATCAGAAGTCTCTATTGGTGTTATTTTTTGTTTACTTTTCTTGGTGGAGGTAGTATAATAAGGGGTATGTTTTAATGAAAGAAAGGATATAGAACAGTGAAAAAACATTTCAAAAAAATATTATTAGGTATTCTTGTGATTTTAGTAGTTGCCTTTGGTTTTACAGGGAATTATTTTTATAATTTTGCTTTGAATCCAAAAGTAGATAAAAGTGCAATAGTAAACCAAGATAGCGATGGTAACAAAGAAGATAAAAAAGCAGTAGAAGATTGGTTTGAGACTACTAAAAAAGAATTGACAATGGATTCTGTAACTAAAAATAAACTGGTAGGATATAAATTTGAAAATCCAGGTGCTAAAAAATGGGTTATAGTAGTGCATGGGTATACAAGTAGTTCATTTAAAATGGCAAACTATATTAAAAAGTTTTACGACATGGGATATAATGTTTTTGCTCCAGATTTAATCGCTCACGGGAAAAGTGAAGGTGAGTTTATTTCTATGGGAGGTTATGATTCAACTGATTTAGTCAATTGGATTAAGAAAATATCGGAAGACAGTGGTAATGCTGATATAGCGTTATTTGGTATTAGTATGGGAGCAGCTACTGTTATGAATTCACTAGGTAAAAATCTACCAAGTAATGTAAAAGTATTTATAGAAGATAGTGGTTATGTGAATTTAAAAACAGAATTTACATATCAACTGAAAAAATTATTTAATTTACCTAGTTTCCCTGTTATTCCAGCAGCAAATACAATGACGAAATTGCGTGCAGGTTATTTCTTCGGAGATGTTGATGCAACAGAGGCGTTAAAAAATACTAAACTACCAGCTTTAGTATTACATGGAGAAGAGGATGGTTTTGTACCTATAGAACATGGTAAAGCAGCGTATGAATTAATCAATTCTAAAAAAGAATTCCATAGTTTTCCAGGTATGAAGCATGTTCAAGCAGAGAGAAAATTTAGAGAACAATACTGGAATATTGTTGGAGAGTTTTTAAATAAAAATTTTAACAATTAAATTATAAAAAATAAGAAGCGATGTATTTCTCGCTTCTTACTAGAAAAAGAGTATCGCAAGATACTCTTTTTTCTTATAGTAATTATTCTCCGATAACTACTAATTCTTTGTTAAGTTTGTTTAATATTTCGCAACCATCTTCAGTTACAAGTACTAAGTCTTCGATACGAACCCCAAGTTCTCCAGGAAGGTAGATACCTGGCTCGATAGAGAAAATCATACCTGGCTCGCATTTAGTTTCGTTGATACTAGAAATATCTCCGTATTCGTGACATTCAAGACCGATGTGGTGTCCTGTACGGTGTGTGAAGAATTCTCCGTATCCTTTTTCTGTAATATAGTCACGGCAAGCTGCATCTATATCGCAGAATCTAACCCCAGGTTTAACTAGGGCACAAGCACGTTTTTGAGCTTCTAAAACAGTTTCGAATACTTCGCGTGCTTTTTCGCTTGGCTGTTTCCAGAATACTGTACGAGTCATATCAGAACAGTAGTTATCTTTGATTCCACCCATATCAACGATAATAGAGTCTCCAGGTTTTAGATATCTATCACCAACTGTACCGTGAGGGTTAGCTCCGTTTGCGCCATATCCGATAATTGGATCAAATGATAAACCTTCAACTCCAAGGTCTTCGTGAATAGCAAGTAAGTCTTTAACTATATCTTTTTCAGATTTTTCAGCTGTGATGCTGTTGATAACTCTTTGACAAGCTTCATCGTTTAGAAGAGATGCACGACGCATAAGTTCTTTTTCCTCTTCATCTTTAATCATACGAATGCGGTCAACGATTAGAGATACATCAACGAATTTGCTGTTTGGTAAGTATTGCATAAGTGGTAATAAAAATCTAGCTGGAAGAATTTTATCAATACCTACAACTGCTCCATCAGAAATAACTTTAGATAGTGTCTCGATTGGATTATCAGTATCAGAGTACACTACTTTTTCTAAACCTAAATCGTTTTCGATAGGGAATAGAGCATTAACGAAAAGTTTGTGATTACCATTTTCGTCAAGCAGTACAGCGTAAAATCTTTCTCCTGGATGTTCTAGGTGACCAGTTAAGTAGAAAATTGAATAAGGATCGCTAATAATAGCTTGATTGATACCTTGTTCTTTCATTTTAGATAAGATTTTATTAGTTCTTGAAAGTTTCATATTTATACAACTCCTTTAAAATATTCTGAACTTTAATTTAATTATAGCACTCAATGAAAGCAAATACAATACTGATATTAAAATATTTTTAGTGTTTTATTGAAAAATAGTTGTGTGAGGGAATACAATGTGATATAATATAGAAAAAAATGTGAGTTATTCACAAAAAGAAAGAAGGGATTTATTATGTCAGAAGTAGCGGTTAAAAAAGGTAAACCGTGGAGTTTTTATATGACTTCTATTACTTTCTCATTCGAGAGAGCAGCTTATTATTCTTCTCGTTGGCTATTATTTACTTATGTAACAGTAGCGGTTATAGCGGGTGGACTAGATAAGAGTGGATTAGGTTTAGGTAAAGTAGAAGGTGCAGCAATGCAATCTAACTTAGTAGCCTTTACTTATCTTGCCCCTGTATTATTAGGGTTTATTGCAGATAAGTTGATAGGAGCTAGATATCTTATTCCAGTTGGATTACTATTAATGGGATTAGGATATGGTTATGCAGGTTACGTTGGTACTTATTCTTCTTTATGGGCAATGATTATCTTAGTTTCTATCGGAACAGGATTTTTCAAAGGTAATCTTCAAGCAGTAGTTGGAGAGATTTTTAAGGGTGACGAAAAACGTAAAGATGATGCGTTCTCAACTATGTATTCATTCATAAATATAGGTTCATTTATTGGAACTACTGCAGTAGGGCTTTTATATGTTAAACTTGCAACAGCAAGTGCTAATGGATACTTACAATGCTTCAAAATCGCTGGATTACTATGTATCATAGGTGCGGTTTGGTTTGTTTTAGGTTATAAATCTTTAGGAGATGTTGCTAAACACCCATTCGCTAAAGGCGAAGAACACCATGAAGAAAAAGTAAAAGTAAATCGTCCATTAGAAAAATATGAAGTTCGTCGTATATACTCAATCGTAATTATTTCATTACTATCAGTTGTGTTCTGGACATTCTGGTACCTAACATATGTAATTTTATATGATTATATGCCTAAGTTTGTAGATGATAAAATTGGTTCATTAACAGTTCCAACTTCATGGTTAGATTCACTTAATGCTTTAACATGTATCGTGCTAGGTCCTGTTTTAGGTGCTTTATGGTACAAGCTTGCTAGACGACCACAAGGAGACTGGAGTTTATATAAAAAAGCATCAATTGCTTTATTATTACTAGGTGTGACTTTTGGTATTTTAGCATTAACAGAATTTACTCGTGGAGTAGGGGCTCCTGAAAGTCAAAAAGCAAGTATACTATGGGTTATTTTATTCTTCGTAGTATTAAGTATTGCTGAAATGTTCTTCTCTCCACTAGGAGCATCATTCGTTTCAAAATATGCACCAAAACAAATTCTATCTATAATGATGGCAGTTTGGATTGTAGCGACATTTGGTGCTGCTAAAGGATATAGCTACTTGTATAAATTAGTTGCTGATCTTCCAATAGTAAAAGTAGCTTTAGGTATTGGTGGTGTCTGCGTAGTGGTAGCTTTATTAGTATTCATTTTTGAGAAAAAACTAGCTAATTTAGTAGAACTACGTGAAGGTGAAACTTTAGTAGAAGAGTAAAATTATATAAAAAGAAGAGAGAGTTAGCTCTTTCTTCTTTTTTTATTTTTTATATAAGAAATGTATTTTCATTTTATAATACTCTTCTGTATTAGTTAGGGAGCTTATATGCTTTTGATTTGTATTTTAATTTCTTTATTATATTTGTTTATTCTGTTATAGTATTGATTATTTTTTTAGTATTTATTGATGAAAAAAATTATTTTTTATGGTAAAATAATAATGTAGGAATAAAATAAAAATGAGGAGAATAGACTATGGCAGAATTAAGAACACTGTATCCTGAACTTTCAGCTAACTTTACTGGAATGATGAAAGTTGATAATACACATACAATTTATTATGAAGAAAGTGGAAATCCAGACGGAATACCTGTAATTTTTTTACATGGTGGACCAGGATGTGGGACAGCACCATCGTGCAGACGTTATTTTGACCCTGAAGCGTATAGAATTATTTTATTTGACCAACGTGGAAGTGGGAAATCAACACCGCATGCTTGTTTAGAAAATAATGATACATGGCATATAATAGAAGATATTGAAAAAATTCGTTCAGAACTAAATATTGACAAATGGTTAGTATTTGGAGGGAGCTGGGGATCTACATTATCGTTATGCTACGCTATAAAACATCCAGAACGTGTTTTAGGACTCGTTTTACGTGGGATTTTCTTAGGACGTCGTGAAGATATACTGTGGATTTACGAAGAAGGCGGAGCAAGTAATATCCATCCGGAAGCTTTTGAAAGATATGAGAGTATAATCCCAGAAGCAGAACGTGGTAATCTTATCGAAGCTTATTACAAACGTCTAACAAGTGATAACAAAGAAGAACGTGAGAAAGCGGCGAAAGAATGGAGTATGTGGGAAGGTAGTTTAGTAACGCTTCATCCAGACCCAAATCTAGAGCAAAGCTTCGGAGAAATAAATTATGCTATCTCTATGGCAACAATTGAGTGTCATTTTTGGATGAATAATATGTTCTGGGATGATGACAACTGGATTTTAAATAACATTGATCCTATAAAAGATATTCCAACATTTATCGCTCATGGTCGTTACGATGTTGATTGTCGTGCTATTGGAGCATGGGAACTTAGTAAAAAATTAAATAATTGTGAACTTGAGTACTTAGTATGTGGGCATTCTTCAGGAGAACCTGAAATTATTGATGCATTAGTACGTGCAACAGACAAATTCAAAGGTATTTTAAAAAAATAATAAAATAATTTATTTATAAAAATATATAAAATATTAGAACCTAGACTATAGTAAAAAAATTACTATAGTCTATAATTATGTAAAAAATAAATATATTTCATAAAAATATAATTTTACAGAAAATAACATTATTTTAATAATGAAAAACGCTTTATTTTGTGTTAAAATAGTAAGTGTAAACATAATAAAAGGTAGGAGGTTCTAATATGGGAGAGTTACGGACGTTATACCCGGAAATAAATGAAAATTTCTCAAGAATGCTAAAGGTAGATGATGTTCACACCATATACTATGAAGAAAGTGGGAATCCGCAGGGGATTCCTGTAGTATTCTTACATGGTGGACCTGGAGGAGGAACTACTCCAACAGGTAGACGCTACTTTGATCCTAAGGCGTATAGAATTATTCAATTAGATCAAAGAGGAAGTGGTAAATCAACTCCGCGTGCTTGTCTAGAAAATAATGATACTTGGCATATCATAGAGGATATAGAAAAAATCCGAGAAGAGCTATCGATTGAAAAATGGCTTGTTTTTGGAGGGAGTTGGGGTACAACATTAGCTCTATGTTATGCGATAAAACATCCTGAACGTGTTTTAGGGTTGGTGTTACGAGGAATATTCCTAGGGCGTCGTGAAGATATAACATGGTTATATGAAAAAGGAGGAGTTAGTGAGTTTTTCCCTGAAGCATTTGATAGATATGTATCTATTATTCCTGAGGAAGAAAGACATGACATTATAGGCTCTTATTATAAGAGATTAACTAGTGAAGACAGAAAAACTCGAGAAGAAGCAGCGCGAGAATGGAGTATTTGGGAAGGAAGTGTAATGACGTTGCACCCAGTTCCTAATGTAGAAGAAAGTGCGGGAGAAATTAACTTTGCTCTGTCAGTAGCGACTATCGAGTGCCATTTCTGGATGAATGATATGTTCTGGGGTGGAGATGATAATTGGTTGTTGAATAATGTTAGTGCTATAAAAGATATTCCTACCTATATAGTTCATGGTAGATATGATGTTGATTGTAGACCAATTAATGCTTATGAATTAAGTAAAAAGCTAAATAATTGTGATTTAGATTTTGTTATATCTGGACATTCATCAGCTGAACCAGCTATTGTAGATGCTTTGGTTCGTGCCACAGATAGATTTAAAGAGATTTTAAAATAAAAATAAAATAAAAAATAAATTAAAAAGGGGTAAGAAAGATGGTAGTAAACGAAAGAATAGCTCAATTAAGAGCGTTGATGGATAAAAACGGTATAGATGTTTATATGATACCGACAGCCGATTTCCATAATAGTGAGTACGTGGGTGAACACTTTAAGGCACGTGCCTTTATGAGTGGTTTTACAGGTTCAGCAGGTACACTTGTTGTAACAAAAGACTTTGCAGGATTATGGACTGATGGTCGTTACTTCTTGCAAGGTGAAAAACAATTAGCGGGTACCGTAGTTGAACTTCAAAAAATGGGAGAACCAGGTGTTCCTAAAATTGTAGATTTTGTTGTAGAAAATACACCTGAAAATGGTGTTGCAGGTTTCGATGGTCGCGTTGTTATGTTCGGAGAAGGTAAAGAAATCGCAATAAAATTAAAACATAAAAACGCAACTGTAAAATATGAAGTTGACTTAGTAGATGAAATTTGGGAAGATAGACCGCCGTTATCAGAAGAACCAGCGTTCTATCTAAACCTGGAGCGTGCTGGAGAAACTGTTGCTAGTAAATTAGAACGAGTTCGTAAAGAAATGAAAGAAGCAGGTGCTAACATTCACGTAATTACAACTTTAGATGATATAGGTTGGTTATTAAATATCCGTGGTATGGATGTTGATTTCTTCCCATTATTATTAAGCTATGCTATCGTATACGAGGATAGAGTAGATTTATATGTAGATGAAAGAAAACTATCTGACGAAATTAAAGGGCACTTAAAAGAAGATAATGTAGTTATCAAACCTTATAATGATGTATATGCAGATGTTAAGAAATTTACAGAAAAAGATGTGGTTTTAGTTGACCCAGCTCGTTTGAACTATGCTGTATTTAACAACATTCCTAAAGAAGTAACATTAGTTGAAAAACGTAATCCTACAATTTTAATGAAAGCTGTAAAAAATGAAGTAGAATTACAACATACAATTAGAGCTCATGTTAAAGATGGTGTTGCACATACTAAATTCATTTACTGGTTAAAACAATTAGTAAAACAAGGTATTAGTGAACAAGAAGATGAGTTGTCAGCTTCTGACAAACTTGTAGAGTTCAGAAAAGAACAAGGTGGATTTATTTGTCCAAGTTTTGCGCCGATTTGTGGACATGCAGAAAATGGTGCTATTGTCCATTATTCTTCTTCTGAAGAAACATCTATTCCATTACGCACAGGAACGTTTTTCTTAACGGATACAGGAGGTCACTATGAAGAAGGATCAACTGATATCACTCGTACAACAGCTATGGGTGAAATAAGTGATCGTTTGAAACGTGATTATACAAAAGTATTACAATGTCACCTGCGTCTATCAAGACTTAAATTCATGGAAGGTGTTTGTGGGGCGAATGTTGACTTATTTGCTCGTGCTCCATTGTGGTATGAATATGAAAACTTCAATCACGGAACAGGTCACGGAGTTGGGTATTTAGGAAATATCCACGAAGGGCCACAAGGTATTCACTGGGGGCTTTACCGTGCAGCTGAACCATTTAGAGATGGTATGACTATGACTAATGAACCTGGGTTGTATATTTCAGGATCTCATGGTATTCGCTTGGAAAATGAACTTATTATCCGTAATACTGTGAAAAATGAATATGGTCAATTTATGGAATTCGAAGTTATGACATTTGTACCATGGGATTTAGAAGCTGTTGTTGTAGATATGCTTACAAGCGAAGATAAATATGAATTGAATAAATACCATGCAAAAGTATTTGAAGTTCTTTCTCCTTACTTCGAAGGTGAAGAACTAGAATGGCTAAAAGAAGCTACTCGCGCAGTCTAGTCGAATAGTAATTTATAAAGGAGGTTTCAAGATTTCTTGGGGCCTCCTACTAATATATTTAAAAAAGTGTTATAATAGAATCGTAACTAAAATTTATTTAGTTTAACAAGTAGAAAGTGTTTCAATCTTAATGAAATTTATAAATAAAGGAGATTGTCTATGGACTTAAATACACAATTAAAAAATTATGCAAAACTAATTGCGAAAGTAGGTCTTAATATTCAAAAAAACCAACCGGTTTTGGTAAGAGCTAGTACAGAAACTCGTGATTTTGTGGCGAAAATAGTGGAAGCTTGTTATGATCTTGGTGCGAAAAAAGTAGAGATAGAATGGCGTGATCAGGAGCTTACTAAATTACATCTTAAATATCAAAGTGAAGAAACTTTAAGTAGTGTGGGACAATGGTATATTGATAGATATCAAGAAACTTTAGAAGAAGGAACAGCTTACCTTTCAATTATTGGAGATGATCCGGATGGATTAGCAGGAGCCGACAGTTCGAAACTAAAAGCATCGATGTTAGGACGTTCTAAAGCACTTCGTAATTATATGAAGGCAATTATGAGTGATGAGTGCCCATGGTGTGTTGTTAGTGCTTCTACTGTTGGATGGGCAAAACGTTTATTCCCGGAACTTACTGATGAGGAAGCATATTTAAAACTTTGGGATCAAATCTTGAGTGCTTGCCGTGCAAAAGGAGAAGATCCGGTAGCTGATTGGGAAGAACATATTAGTATATTAGATGAAAAAGCTAAATTTTTACATGAAAATGAACTTGTAAAATTACATATTACAAACGAACTAGGAACAGATCTTTATGTAGGGCTTCCTAAAGGACATATTTGGCAAAGCGCTGGAAGTTATGCGAAAAAAGCTGCTCGTTTTGTAGCTAATATCCCAACTGAAGAAGTATTTACAATGCCACATAAAGAACAAACTAGTGGTATAGTTTACAATGCTAAACCTTTAAATTACAGTGGAGTTTTAATAGATAACTTCTGGTTGAAATTTGAAGAAGGAAAAGTAGTAGACTTCGGAGCTGAACGCGGATATGACGTTCTAAAAAATTTATTGGATACAGATGAAGGTTCAAGAAAAATTGGAGAAATGGCGTTAGTTCCATTTGATTCACCAATTTCTAATACAGGAATTTTATTCTTGGAAACTTTATTTGATGAAAATGCAGCGTGCCATATCGCTTTGGGGAAAGCTTATCCTACTTGCGTGAAAGGTGGTCCTGAAATGAGTGACGAAGAACTTGCTGCTGTAGGTGCTAATGATAGTTTGATTCATGTAGACTTTATGATTGGAGAAGCTACAACAAATATTGTAGGAATAACAGCTGACGGGAAAGAAGTTGCTATCTTCAAAGATGGGAACTGGGCATAAGCATAAAAAAGGTGGGGGCGAGAGACTCTTGCCTTTTATTTTTGTGATGAAATTGTAAATTTTAGTAATTATAAATATTTGCGAAAAACAAATAAATATGTGATAATAAATAATACTAATATGTAGGGGTGATTAAATGCGTTTGGATAAATTTTTAAAAGTATCGAGAATAATAAAAAGAAGGACGATTGCCAATGAAATTTCTTCAGAAGGGCATATAGCTATTAACGGAAAAAAGGCTAAGCCATCTAGTTCGTTGAAAGTAGGCGATCAGATTACTATTTATTTCGCGAAAAAAGAGGTTGTCTATGAAGTGTTAGAATTAAAAGATAGTACAAAAAAAGAAGATGCAACTAAAATGTTTAAGGTGCTATCAGAAAAGGTGAGAGTAGAGTAATATGGCTACGCAAAATAATCAATTTCGAAAAGATGTTCTAAAAGCCAAGGCTAAATATAGGAAACGTCGAAAATTTATTATATTATCGGTTATGAGTGTTATTTTAGCAGTTACTTTAATTCAAACGTATATGTACATTAGAGAGAAAAAACAAATAAGTAACCAACTATCAGAGCAAAGTAATACTATATCGAAATTAGACAAAGAAAATAAAGTTAATGAATTAGTAATAGATAAATTGAAAGACCCCTATTTTATTACTGATTTAGTGAGACAAGAGTATGGACTGAGCTATCAAGGAGAGATAATCTTCAATTTACCGTTGCAGGAAAGTTTTTTACAGACAACTATAAAATCTATTATGGATGGAGATCTTCAAAAGGTTGAAGATAATCATGGAAGGATAGATGATAGTAAAATTCCAGAGTTATCAAAGAATAATAATGATAAAAAGACTTCTTCTGAAAAAGACAATAAATCTAAAAATAAAGATACTGATAATGAAGATGAAAAGAATATTTCTGAGAGAGATACAAATAGACAAACGACAAATCCAAACACAAATAATCAAAGAGAGAATAGAGGTTAAACTTCTATTCTCTTTTTTGTTGGGATATAGAATAGCCTGTAAGAATAAGATTACACAATAGAAACAAATATTTGTGAAAAGGATACTAAAGTGCTAAAATATAGTTAATAAAATAAAATTCGGAGGGAATTATGAATAAATATGTAGGGGATGCTTTGCATACTGACTTATACCAAATTAATATGGGGTATGCTTACTTTAAAGATGGGATACATGAAAGAAAGTCGTATTTTGATGTTTATTTCAGAAAAATACCTTACGGAGGTGGATATGCAGTTTTTGCCGGTCTTGAAAAAGTAGTTGAATATTTAAATTCATTTGAATTTACTGATAGCGATATTGAATATTTAGCTGGGCTAGGATATGAAGATAACTACCTGCAATACTTAAAACAGATGAAGTTTACCGGTAGTATTCGTTCAGTGCGTGAAGGTGAGATTGTTTTTGGTAATGAACCATTGATTCGTGTAGAAGCACCATTGATTCAAGCTCAAATAATAGAAACGGCGATTTTAAATATTGTTAATTATCAAATACTAATTGCAACTAAAGCTGCAAGAATAAAACACTTGTGTCCTGATGAACCTTGTATGGAGTTTGGAACACGTCGTGCTCATGAATTCGATGCTGCAGTATGGGGAGCTCGTGCATCTATTATAGGTGGATTCGATTCAACAAGTAATGTGAAGGCTGCGAAATTATTCGGAATTCCATGTAGCGGAACTCATGCTCATTCTTTTGTTCAAGCATATGAAGATGAAAAAGTTGCCTTTAAAAAATATGCAGCAGCTCATAAGGATTGCTATTTCTTAGTGGATACTTATGATACTTTGCGTTCTGGGATACCAACAGCGATAGAAGTAGCTGATGAATTGAAAGATAAAATTAATTTCCTTGGTATTCGTTTAGATTCTGGAGATATAGCTTATTTGTCAAAAGAAGCAAGAAAGATGCTTGATGCGGCAGGATACCCTAATGCTAAAGTGGTGGCATCTAATGACTTAGATGAAGCTACAATTACTCATTTAAAACAAGAAGGCGCTAGAATAGATGCTTGGGGAATAGGGACTAAACTGATTACAGCTTATGATAACCCTGCACTAGGTGCGGTTTACAAATTAGCTTGTTTAGAAGATGAGAATGGTAATATGGTAGATAGACTAAAAGTATCAGAAAACCCTGGTAAATTGACTATTCCTGGTATTAAACGAGTATATAGAATAATAAATAAAGAAAATGGTATGGCAGCAGGGGACTATATTGCATTAGAATCTGAAGATGTTAGCAAGGAGAAAAGTATAAAACTATTCCACCCTACTCATACATATTTGGAAAAAGAAGTTGAGAATTTTGAAGCAAGAGACTTGCATGTTGATGTCTTCAAAGATGGTCGACAAGTCTATGCTATTCCGAGCGTTCAAGAAAGTGCGGAATACTTCAAAGAAAATAAAAAAACATTATGGAATGAATATTTGAGGCTATTAAATCCAGAATTTTATCCTGTGGATTTAAGTACGAAATGTTGGGAAAATAGAAATAATATTTTACGAAAAGTAACTAAAAAACAAAATTAGTAGGTGAAATTATGAGTTTGCAACAGGAAATTATCGCCAGATTAAGATGTAAACCAGAGATAAATGTAGATGAAGAAATACGTTTAACTATAAATTTTTTAAAAGACTACATTAAAAAGAATAGTTTTATAAAAAGTTTAGTCTTAGGTATTTCTGGAGGGCAAGACTCTACATTGTGTGGAAAACTTTGTCAGATGGCGATGGCAGAGCTTAGAGAAGAAACAGGGGAAGACTATAAGTTTATAGCTGTTCGTTTGCCTTACGGAACGCAATTTGATGAAGATGACTGTAATGATGCGTTGAAATTTATTGGACCTGATAAGGTGTATACTGTAAATATAAAAAAAGCTGTAGACGCCAGTGTTGAATCCCTAAAAGACGCAGGTGTGATAATAACAGACTTCGCCAAAGGTAATGAAAAAGCTAGAGAAAGAATGAAAGTTCAATATTCTATAGCTACTATGAATAGTGGAATTGTTGTTGGGACTGATCATGCGGCGGAAGCTATAACTGGTTTCTATACAAAATATGGCGATGGTGGAGCAGATATTATGCCGTTGTATAGATTAAATAAGCGTCAAGGAAAAGCATTATTAAAAAAATTAGGATGCCCAGAGCATTTATATCTTAAAAAACCAACTGCAGATTTAGAAGAAGAAAGACCAGCTCTAGAAGATGAGGTAGCGCTAGGGGTAAGTTATGATAATTTAGATGATTATTTAGAAGGGAAAAAAGTCCCAGAAGAAATAGCGAAAATAATAGAAGGTCATTATCTAAAATCAGAACACAAACGAAATATGCCTGTGACGATATTTGATTTCTACAATATATAGAAGATAAAATAATAACATTATAAAATTGCTGGATAAAAGATATTTGTTCAGCAATTTTGTTTTCTACCAAGCTAAGTATTTCTATATAAGGTTTCAAAGAAAACGAACAATTACAAAATTTAAAAAGGTGAATGTTAATAAAATGAGAAAAGCTATTGACAAAAAAGGAAAGAGATGATAAAATAATAACCGTCTTCTACTTTAACAGAACTACTTAAAATTATATTTAGTGGCAAGGTTAAGAAGTTGAAAAACCACCTTGACAAAGGGGAAAGTAGATGATAGAATAAAAAAAGTCTTGAGAAAGACAAAATCATTTTTAAATAAGTTATAAAAAAGTTTAAAAAAACTATTGACAAAAAAAAATAAAAATGATAAGATATAAAA
>ERZ772921.293-NODE-293-length-31120-cov-3.100048_pt1 | contig 31120 bp, 47 predicted proteins | sample MGYA00512117_ERZ772921 | MGnify/ENA primary metagenome ERZ772921 (study PRJEB29015, sample SAMEA2737944) | human oral metagenome | biome: human oral; feature: human-associated habitat; material: dental | place: China | collected 2150 ...
CAGATACTTCTGTTCCAAAAGCTTTTTGATACATTTCATCAAATTTAATTTCATTTTCTTTTTCTAATTTTTTATTTAATTCTGCAACATCAAAAACTCCAGTATTTTGTGGTACTTCTGATTCCACACCATCAATTATATTTTCTATTTGATATACGGTATTTATTTCATTTTTATTTTCTTTTTCTTGTATATGTTTATCTAAATCTTCTTTATTTATTTCATTATTTTCTTCATTTTCATCATATTCTTCTTTAAATTTCATTCTTATATTTTTCACCTTCATTTTCTAATGTTCTTACTATTATTGTTTTATCATCAGTAATTTCTTTTGATTTATCATCTACATCAAACAATACATCATCTTTATTTTCTTTAATAACATCTACTCTTATTGTTTTTTCTAAAAAAACACCATCTTTATTTTCATTTACAGTGATCTTATTATATTCAACTTTATTTCCGAAAAAGATCTTCTGTTTCTTCAATTGTTATTATTTCTTCTTTTTCTTCAAATAAGTTATCATGTACATCTTTATTTAAATTATTTTGCTCATTATCGCTAGCATTATTATTTTTGTTTGTAATATTATCATTGTCTATACTATATTTCTTTCTGTATTCTTCTATTATTTGATCTATCTTACTTTTTTTTATAGAGTTTTCATCAGCTTTCTCTTCATTATTACTATAATTATTAGTATCATTAATACTATTTTCATCATTATTATTAATTATACTTTTATTATTATCTTTTTCTAAATCATTATTATTATTTTTTTTATTTTTATCATTTAGAGTTATTTTATGAAAAGATGGTTTTAGATATTCAAATGGTGATTTTGTTTCTTCTACTTTAAATCCTTTTCCGTTCTCCTTCATATCTTATTGCATTTCTCACTAAATCTTCTTTTGTAAGACCTTGTTTTACTGTCTCATATATTGCCTTAAATATTTGTCCTTCATTTGAAAAACGTACTTCTAATTTCGCAGGATGTACATTTACATCAACATATGCTGGATTCATTTCTATATTTAATATACAAAATCCGAATCTTCCAAGTGGTATAAGTCCCTTATATGCCTTTTCTACTGCACTTAAAAATACCTTATCTGTTATATATCTTTTATTTACAAAAAATATTTGATTTCTCCTATTTGATCTAGAAATTTGTGGTTTTCCTATCACTCCATAAACTCTTACATCGTCTATCTTATTATCTACTTCTATTATATTTTCTGCAACTTCTCTATCATATAATGAATATACAACATTTTTAAATTCTCCGACTTCCGATTTGTACTAAACAATACTTTTCCATTATTTGTAAGTCTAAATGATATATCTTTATTTACTAATGCTAAATGTCTTAATGCTTCATCAATATATCCAACTTCTGTATAATCTTTCTTTAAAAACTTATATCTTACAGGTGTATTAAAAAATAGGTTTGTTACAATTATTGTTGTTCCTATATTTGTTGCAATCTCTTCTTTAGATATAACATTTCCCGCTTCTAATACAATTTTTATTCCGTAGTTCATCTTCAGCTGTTTTTGTTATCATTGTAACTCTTGATATTGCAGCTACAGATGCTAAGGCCTCACCTCTAAATCCCATAGATGTTACATGTTCAATATCTTTTGCAGATCTTATTTTACTTGTTGCATGTCTTTCAAAAGCAATTTCAACATCATCTCTTTTTATACCATGTCCATCATCTATTATTGTTATACTTTCTATTCCACCTTTTACAACTTCAACTGTTATATTCTTACTTCCTGCATCTATAGAATTTTCTACTAATTCTTTAACTACAGATGCTGGTCTTTCTATAACCTCTCCTGCTGCTATTTGGTTTATTGTTAATTCATCTAATTGTACAATATCTCGCATTTTTTCTCCTTAACCTATATTAAATCTTCTATATACTTAATTTAATATATTCTATTATTTGCTTTATTTCATTTGCTGTTGTATCTACATATTTTACTTCTTCATCTGTATATATATTATCATATTCATATTTATGACGCATAAGTGCTAGTTCATATTCTATATCTGTTTCTTTTTCATTATCTACTACAACTGGTAGTTTAAGCATCTTTAATTCTTCAATCTTATTTAACACCTTTTCTTCAGATATAACAAAATTTTTAGCAATTGCTTTTTCTATCACTGTTATTTTATCTACAAGTTCTTTTACAAGTGAATCTCCTAGATTTTCTGATTTAAATATCATTATTTTTGCAAGTACATCATGTATCTTATAATTTCTATTTATTGTATATTTTTGTCTTAATTTAGCATCTACCTCTTCTGCAAGTTCTTCTAATTTTAATACTCTTTCCTTATCTTTCTTTCTTTTACCTATTATCATATCAAATATTTTTTCTAAAACCCTTTTTGTTTCTATACTATCTATTTCTTCGTCTATTATAAGTAGGTTAGCATTTGCAATTATTGTATCTACCTCTTTTGTTATTTTTCTTTTTATTTCATTTTCTTCTATAAGTATTAATTCATCAAATCTATTTAAATCTGTTCTTTGTTTTGAATTTTTTGGATTGTATATATAATTTAAAAATATTTCTGCTTTTTCTGCAACTTCTAATATTTTTGTAAGTTTTCTTTCATATTCAATATTAGGTAATTTTTTATTAAGCTTATTAAAATAATATTCCTTATAATCTGAATACATATCTGTCAAAATTTTTCTTAACTTTTCTGCTTCTTGCTTTATTTTAAATCCATCTATTAATGATGAATATTTTGAATTTGTCTCTGCTCCTATTTTAGCATATTTTTGTTGTTTTCTTATAAGATCTGATATATCTTCTACCATTTTATCTGATTTATTTTTATTCTTCCTTAATATTTTTTCAAGTTCAAATAATTTTACCTTTTCTTTATCATCTATTCCTGCATCAATATATCTTTTTTCTTCAAGTTTGATATATTTTATATATTCTAATATATTTAAAAAACTCTCTTTATATCTATCTTTTAAACTTTTTAACTGACTATACAATTCATCTTTTATTTTTTCTTTTTCTTCAAGTTCTAATCTTAATTCTTCTTTTGCCTTTTCTATATCTTTTATTTCTGAATTTGTATCATTTGTATAATCTTCATTTTTTAATTTTTCTTCTAATATTTCTGTTTTTGAGATTTTTTCTTCTATTTCTTGTTTCTCATTTAATACCTTAACATATTTTTTTAAATATATTCCAATATCAATACTATTATTAATTATTGTTTCTATTTTATCTTTTTCATCAAATATATTTTTTTCAAAAGCATTACCTTCAAGTGCTAAATCTCTTAAATATTCATGTATAGATTTTTCACTTCTTATTTCTGCTCTTATACTTTCTATGTTTTTAATTATATCATTATTATAGTCATACTCTGTATTTTCAATTTCAACATTTTGTTTTAAATCCTTATATACTTCTAACTCTTCTTTTTGTTTACATTTTTCAATTGTTTTTTCTACTAAAAAAGGATCAAATGTGATTATAATATTAGGGAGTAAAATTTCTGTATATATATCTTTAAATTCCTCTGTTGTATTATATACTATAGTATTTTCATCTTTTTCCATTTCTAATATCACATATTCACAAATCTTATATTCATTTTTTTGTTCTATTAACTCTCTTTTTAATTTTTCTATTAAACTCTCTTTATTATTTGTAGCAACCATAATATATGGAAGTTGTATTTTACCTCCTCTTGACTTTGAAAATAATTCTTTTAATTTATATATACTTGTTAATACATATATCTTACTTTTTTCTTTTTTAAATTCGATCTTATCTCCAAACTCTTTTATATTTTTAATTTTCTCTTCATAATTATTAAGAGCATTTTTAAGTATTCCCATACATGCATAACTATATATATTAGTATATTCTGATATATTTCTATATATATTTGCATTTTCCATATCTATTGTTACTTCTTTTATATTATTTTCTAATGTATCTATAACAAAATTAACTCTTCCCAAAGTTTCTTGATTTAATAATTTTGATATATTTCTCTTTTCTTCTTCTAAAATACTATAGTTCATATAATACCTCTTTTTTTATTCTCTATTCTTTATTATTTAATATTTATTTTTTATTTATTATTTTTTCCCTTATTTCTTATAATTATTAAAATTATTACTACTACTATTACTACTATTATTTGTAGCTGATACCGAATTTGATCTTGCTTTTTCATAATATTTTTTAAGTTTTTTCATTACAAGATAATTTATAGTACCTTTTGGGTATGTACCATCTTGTTGTTTTTTACCTGCTGGTATATCTGTTAATATTTCTATTCCCTCATCAATAGTATTTACTGCATATATATGAAATTCTTTCTTCTTAACACTTTCTATTATTTCATCTGGAAGATGTAAATTCCTTATATTCTGTACTGGAATTATACATCCGGTGTTTACCATTTAGTCCTCTCATTTTACAAACTTCATAAAAGCCAACTATTTTTTCATTTACACCACCTATTGGTTGTATCTTACCTTTTTGATTAACAGATCCTGTTACTGCTATTGATTGATTTATACCTACTTCTGAAAGACTTGAAAGAATTGCATATATTTCTGTTGATGATGCACTATCTCCGATCTATTCCCCCATATAATTGTTCAAAAGCAATACTTGCTGTCATTGTAAGAGGAAAATCTTGTGCATATTTTTCTCCTAAATATCCTGTTATAATTCCAATACCTTTTGAATGTATATTTCCGTGACATTTGAACTTCTTTTTCTATATTAACAACACCTTTTGCTCCCATATATGTATTTGCAGTTATTTTAACAGGTTTTCCGAAAGCTTATCTCTCCAAATGATGTTATACTAAGTCCATTTATTTCACCTATTTGTTCACCTTCTGTATCTATTAATATTACTTGTTTTTCTATAAGTTCTGCTTGTTTTTTATCATATTTATTTATTCTATCTTTTCTTTCAATAAAAACTTTAATAATATGATCATCTTTTATTGTATTACTATTTTCTCTTTTTGCCCAAACATTAGCTTCTGATATTACTCTACCTATCTCTGCAAAATCTGTTGATATTTTTTCTTGTACTCCTGATAATTTTGATGCATATTCTATAAGTTGTTCTACCGCATCATTTTCTATTGGAAGAAGTTTTTCATCTTTTATATAACTTGATATAAACATACAAAGTTTTTTAACATTTTCCTTGTTCATCTCTGCTTCTTCTTCATATTCTACTTTTATTCTAAAAAGTTTTTTAAATTCTGAATCTTGAGTTATAAGCATATTATATATATCACTAGAACCTATAAGTATAACCTTAATATCTAGTTTCATACTTTCTGGTTTCAATGTTGAGAGCATCATTGGCATCCTATAATCTTTTGAAACTTCTATCCCACATTCTTCTAATTTCAATATTTTCTTTAATGTATCATAAAGTCCTGGTTCTCTTAAAAGTTCTTTTGCTTGAAATACAATATATCCACCATTTGCTTTATGTATAAGCCCTGATTTTATTTTCATAAAATTAGTTTTAAGTGTACCATATTGATTTTCATACTCTACTTTTCCGAAAAATATTCTCAAAACTATAATCTACATCCATTACAAGTGGAACTGTTTCTGTTCTACTATTATCTACAAAAATATTAACATTATATCTTTCCATTATATTTTCTTTTTGAACCATTCCTGGCATTTTTCTTTTATCCTCAACCTCTTCATGGCTTGACTCTAAAAACTCATTTATATTTTGCAGTATATCTTTTTTAACATTACAAATATATTCTACTATTTTATCATTATCACTATATTTTTCTTCTAAATATTTTGTTGCTACATTCAATGTTGCACTTGCAACAGTTGTTTTCCATGTAGACATTTCTCTTTCTTTTTCTATCTCAAACCCTCTTATTTTTGTTAATACTTCAAATATCTTTTCTTGTATTTGTGGTGATTTTCTTTCATATTCTACTTTTTCTTTTTGTGGAAGTTTTTCATATTCTTCTTTTGAAAGTGTTTTACCATTTTTTACTGGAAGCATAAAAACACCTTTTGCTCCTTCAACTATTTCAAACCCCATTGGCTTTGTAGTAATATTTAAATCTTCTACAAGTTTCTTCTTCCTTAACTCTAAACTTTCTTCTGCTACTTTTTTCTTATTTGAAAGTTCATCATCTTTAAATGATTTTGATAAATTTTCTTTAATATATGATATATATTGTTTCATATCATTTTTAAATTTAACTGCATCACCTTTTTTTAAAACTATAGATATTGGTTCATCTTCTCTCATAAAATTGTTTACATATACATAATCAAAAAGTTCTCTTTCCTTTTCTTTTACTTTTTCTTTTAAATAATTATTAATATATTTCATTTTACCAACACCTGTAGGGCTTTCTATAAATATATTATATCCTTTATTTTCAATATCAAGCCCAAATAAGAATGCAGATGTTCCTCTTTCTTGTCCAAATATAAGGTTTGTTGTATCTTCAACATATTCATTACCATCATAGTTTATTTCATTCTTATTATATTTTGCTTTTAATTCTGTTATTTTTAATTCATACTTATTTTGCATTTTATCCTCTTATCATTTGTATATATTTTTTCACATATATTATACACATATAGATATTTTATTTCTATATATTTTTCATGTTTTCTAATGATTGTAATATTTACATCGATACATATTTATTTTATATAACCAAACTAATTTTTATTATTTTTTTCAAGAAGTCTTTTTGCTTGTGATTTCTTAAGATAATTTGGTATTATTTCATATTCTTTTTTTATTTCATCATCTTCTAAAATATATTTACCATCATTAATATCTCTTACTCTCTTTTCAAATCCACTATTATCCACATTAACTTCTTTAAATTCCACTTTTACTCCTGAAATTTTACATTCTATTTTTTCTTTAAGTGTCTTAATTAGATTTTTTCCTTGATCTTTAGTATCTTTGTCATAAATAACCATAAAATTATAATTTAGCTTTTTTAAATCATATTCATTAACATTAAGTTTAACATATAACTCTTCTAAACATTCTTCTATGTTTCCAGCACATTCTATGACTTTTCTTCTTTTATCAGAAAAATTATTATCATATGCTCCCATATATATTTGATCATTATTTGCATATATTATAGATAAATATATCATATTATTCATATCTTTTTCTAAACCTATCTCAAATATATTTTCAAGGCTTGTCATCTCTATAATTTCAACATCTTTTTCAAAACATAATCCTTTTAAAAGTGCTATGCCTATTCTTATACCTGTAAAAGAACCGTGGACCTGTACATAATACTATTCTTTCTATTTCTGAAAATGTAACTCCTGAATTTTTTAATACCTTTTCTAATACTTTCATTACATTTTCTGAATGTGATTTACCGATTATCTTCTATAACACTATAACTTTTACCTTTTTCATCAACTATCCCTACAATACATTTTTTTCCTGATGTATCTAAATATAATGTATTTTTCATAACATCTCCTTTTATATTTATTTATACTTTTTATTATATCATACACTAAAAATTTTAACATAAAAAAGTGATATCTCCTAAAAAATATCACTATATTTAAGTATTATATTATATTTCTACTTCATCTTTTACTTTTTCTTGTTCTTCTCTTTCTTTATTCCTAAATCTTTCTACTACTTCTTCAATCTTTTTATCATAAGTATTATAATTTTTTTCCCTTTCTCTTTCCGTTAATGTTGTTATATAATCTTCAGCATAGTTATAACCAATAACTTCCCATTCTCCTGTTTTTTTATTATAATTATAACTTTCACGAGGTTTAACTGGTAATCTCCTATCTGGATCTTCTCTCTTATAATATTTTGCCATATTCTTATATACTTCAAACATAGTCATTGGTTTTCCTTCATCATCTACCATAACTTCTAGTTTTTCTGTACCTATTATTCTATCTTTAAATGTATGCATATCCATTTTTGACATCTTTACCTTTTCTTTCCCACCTCGACTATAATTATAGTCTGTTTCATAGCTATAATCTTCATTTTCTATTATATTACCTTTTATGCATACTTGATTTTCCCATAATGTTTGGATTGAATCATATACTAACTCTTTAAATTCTTCTTCTGTAACATTTTCATCCATCCCTTTTTCTCTTAAATCTTCTTTAATATATCTAACAATATCCAAAAATCCACCATTACTATCTATTTCACCTTTTTCTGACTCATCTGATTTTGAACGTCCAAAAAAGTTTTTAATTTCATTTCTTATTTCATCTATACTAAGCCCCACTTTATTCTTAGGCACTCCTCTTAACCAGTCTTCTATATGAAATCCCATATTATTAGCTTGAGCTAATGTTGTTTCTATTCCTTGACTAAAAAATACTCTTGCTTCTATATCATGTACTTCTTTTACCTCTCTATTTCTTATTCCATTATTAGGAACAAGTCCTTTTTCTTCAATGCTTTTTAAGTTACCTTTACTTGTTACATGCCAAAACGATTCTTCTTTTAAGTATTCATCTTTGAGCTTACTATATTTCATAAGTATACCTCCCATTTTTTTCCATATATTATTATCTTTTAGTTAAACTCTATTATATCATAATAATACTATATATTATTTACTATTAAAATAACCATATATTTTATCATAATATTTTTAATAACTTTGTTACAATTAAAAGAATAAGAATAAATTAAATTAAATTAAATTAACTTAATTTAAAGAAAAGAAAAATGATAATATAATAAACAAAACATATTATTAAAAAAGAAGAATCTAAGCTGTTAACATAGTTTCCTCTTTATCATTACATATTATATTTATATTTCTTATTCTATATTCCATGTAGTCTTTTGACTTAAATCTATATAATCATCATATTTTAAACTTTCGTTTATATATACATTAAGTCTACTTCTACCAAGTGATGATACATTAATTGTTAATTCTGTTTCTGTCTTTTCTACTTCTTTTTCTTCAATCTTCTTATCATCAAGTTCTACTTTTACTTTAACTTTAGTAGATGGTGTTGGTGTACTTCCTGGTATTGCTGGTGTAGACGGAGTAGCTGGTGTAGCTGATGTTCCTGTCATCTTAGCAACATTTATAACTATCTTACCTTTTATAAGTTCTGGAACTTTGTTTACAAATATCTTAACTTCTGTTCCTTCTTTTACAGTTGTTCCTGCTGTTGGTGTAGAAAGTGTAACTATTCCATTAGACTTATACTCAACATATGTTTCTTGTTCTGTAACTTTTAAGTTAAGTGCTTGAAGTTTTTTAATTGCTTCTTCTTTCTTTAAATCTTCAAGTTTTGGTATTACAACATCTTTTTTAGCTGTTCCTTTACTTACATATATTTTTATAGCATCTTTCTTAGCTATTTCACCTTGTTCATTCTTATTATATTCTAATCTTAAAAGCTTACCTTTTCCTATTTCTTCACTATGTTCTTCTATTATTTCATACTTAATTCCTGCTTCATCTAAAGCTTTTTTAATTTCATCTACTGTCTTTTTATCAAGCTCATCAGGAACTTTGACCATTTCAAGCCCTTTACTTACATATACTTTTATAACAGTCCCTGTTTTTATCATATAATTTGGTTGAAATTTAGGATCCTGTTTTATAACTTCACCCTTTGGTACTTCTTCATTAAATTCTTCTATTATCTCATATTTGAATTTAAGTTTATCTAAAAGTGCTATTGCTTCATCTTTTGTAAGTCTTTTTTCACCTTGAGCACCTGCTAAGTTTGGTATATATGCTTCTTTTTGTCTATCTTGATTAAGTAAAAATATAGTTGTAGCTACAATTATTATTAATACAATTATTGAAGCTATACCAAGCATCAACCATTTAAGCCATGGTTTTTCTTCAAATATATTTTTCTTCTTATTTTTCTCTTCTTCTCTTCTCCTATTTTTAACAATTGGTATACTTTTTGTCATTTGACTTACTAAACCTTCTTGACTAAATGCAGAAAAGTCTGTTTCTGGATGTTTTGATAATATTTCTAAATCTTGTGATAACTCATTTGCACTATTATACCTTTCTTCCTTATCTTTTTTCATTGCTTTTAATATTATATAGTTAAGTCCTTCAGGTATTTCAGGATTTATACTTATAGGTTCAATTGGTTTTTCTTGTACTTGTTTAAGTGCAACAGATACTGGTGTATCTGCATCAAATGGTACTCTACCTGTTACCATTTCATACATAACAATACCTATTGAATATATATCTGATTTTGCATCTGTTATTGTACCTTTTGCATGTTCTGGTGAAAAATAGTGAACAGATCCTATTGTACTTCCAAATGCTGTCATTGTAGCATTTGTAACTGCTTTTGCTATACCAAAATCTGTTACTTTAACTGTAAAATCATCTGATATTATAATATTATGTGGTTTTATATCTCTATGTACAATACCATTTTTATGTGCCATTTCTAATGCTGCTGCTATTTGTTTTGCAATATCTACTGCAACCTTCCATGGTATTCTACCTTCTTCTTCTATTATCTCTTTTAATGTTTTACCTTTTATAAGTTCCATAACGATATAGTACATTCCGGTCGCTTATTCCAACATCATATACAGAAACAATATTTGGATGTGTAAGTGATGCCGCTGCTTGTGCTTCTGAATTAAAACGCTTTATAAACTCTGAATCTGTTGTAAATTCATCTTTAAGTACTTTTACTGCTACTTCTCTATTTAAGACATGGCATTTTGCTCTATATACTGTTGCCATACCTCCTACACCTATTTTTTCTAGAATCTCATATCTATTTTCTAGCATTTTCCCTTGTAAATTCATATTTCTCCTATTTTCTTATAACAACAACTGTTATATTATCCATTCCTCCATTTTTATTAGCTTCAGCTGTAAGTTTTTTAGAAACATCTCCTGTTTCTGTTTTTAAAATTTCTGCTATTCTTTCTTCTGAAACCATATTAGTAAGTCCATCTGTACACATTAAAATAGTATCACCTTCTCTAAATTTCTTATGTATTACATCTGGTTCTACAAGCTTAGAATTTCCTATCCCTTTTGTTACCATATTCTTATCTGGATGTTTAACCGCTTCTTCCCTTGTTATCTTACCATCTTCTATTAAATTTTCTATATAACTATGATCTTTTGTAAGTTTTTTTAGGACATCTTTTCTAAGTCTGTATATTCTACTATCTCCTGCATGTCCTATATATATATCATCATTAATAATAAGTAAGATCTCAAGAGTTGCTCCCATATACTTATACTTTTCATCTTCTTTAGATTTTTCATATACTATCATGTTTGCATATTCTATTGCCCCATTTACAAGCTTTTGAATATCTTCTTTATTATTAAATGTAATTTCATAATTATTTAAGATATAACTTTTAGCTGCTGCTGTTCCGAAGTCTACTTGCGATTTCTCCTCCGTTATATCCTCCCATACCATCTGAAACTATATATATATCTATCCCTATTTCATCATCTGCTATATAATATGTATCTTCATTGATACTTCTAACTTTACCTATATCTGAATTTGCAAATACTTCCATCTTTTTCCTTCTTATATTCCCTTATATAATAATATATTTATTATATTTTATCAATATTTTTCTTTCTAAGCTGTCCTACATGCTGCATCTATGTCTTCTCCGAAGCTTTCTTCTTACTGTTGCAACTATTCCATGGTCATTTAAATAATCTCTAAATTTAATTACATTTTCGTTACTTGTCTTTTTAAATGTTCTTTCTTCTATTTCATTTATAGGTATTAAATTTACATGTGATTTTATATTCCTAACAAGTCCAACTAATCTTTCTGCATCTTTCATACTATCATTTAATCCTTTTATAAGGGCATATTCAAAAGATATTCTTTTACCTGTTTCTTCTTCATAATATTTACAAGCAGATAAAAGCTCCCTTATATTATACTTCCTATTTACTGGCATTATTTTGCTTCTTGTTTCATCATCTGTATAATGAAGTGATACTGAAAGTGTACATGAAAACTTAAGCTTTGCAAGCTCTCTTATCTTATCTGCAATTCCACATGTTGATATACTAATATGTCTTGCTCCAATATTTAATCCGAAATGGATCATTCATAATCATAAGTGCATTTACAACATTTTCAAAATTATCAAGAGGTTCTCCGATTCCCATAAATACAACATTTGATATTCTAATATTTTCTTCTTTTTCTAATACTTGTATTTGTGAAACAATTTCTCCTGTAGTAAGATTTCCTTCAAATTTTGTTTTAGTTGATGCACAAAATTCACATCCCATCTTGCAACCTTTTTGTGTTGATACACATATTGTATATCCGATGATTATAACTCATAAGAACTGATTCTATTGCACCACCTGTTGGAAGTTTTATTAAATATTTTTTTGTACCATCTACAGATATTTGTTTTTTTAATATTTCTAAATTATCAATATAATAATTTTCATTAAGTTTTGCTATAAGTTCTTTAGATAGATTTGTCATTTCTTCAAATTTTTCTGCTTTTTTCCTATATAGCCATTCATATATTTGTTTTGCCCTATACTTCTTTTCATTTAAATTTTCTATAACTTCTTTTTCTAAATCATCATATTTAAATGATTTTATACTTTTTTTATCCATCTTTCTCCTATTTTTCACCTTCTACTTTTAGCTTAAAAAATGTTACTTCACTTGGATTAAATAATCTTATAGGTATATTAGTATTTCCTATACCTCTTGAAATTAATACTCCTGTTCTTCCATTTTTACTGTATTTTATCCCTGCTGTATATTTAGGAAAAAATCCTTGATTTATAGCAACAAATCCTAAATTTAAAAAAGGTATTCTAAATTGTCCACCATGTGCATGTCCTGTAAATGCAAAATCTATATTTCCGAAGCTCTCCATATACATCTACATATTCTGCTCTATGTGCTAAAAGAAGTGTTATATTTTCATCTTCCTCATTGTCTATCTCGTTTATAGACTCATGTAATATTACAGTATTTAATTCTGTATATCTATCTTTACTCATTATAATTATAGGTAATGGTCTTTTATCATTTCCGAATTAAATGTTGATATTTGCTACCTTTTGCTATATATTTTGGATAATATTCTTGAAAATCCTTGAAACCAATTATTCTCAAATTTACTCCATTAATTTTTATCTCATCTTTTTCATTTTTCAAATAGTGTATCCCTAAATTTTCAAGTTCTTCCCAAAATCTTGCTATCATCATATTCTTTTCTTTACTACTACACATTTTCATTCTTGCTTCATGATTACCTACAATATAGTATATCCTATTTGCTGGTACTGCTTCTGCAAGTCTTCTCATAAAAGATATACTAAATTCAAGCTCATTCTTGTAAAAGTCCATAAAGTCACCTGTACAAAATACTAAATCTGGCTTTTCTTCTGCTATTATATCAATTATTTTTTGATCTTTACCATAATCATTACAATCATGAAGATCTGATATCTGACATATTGTTATTTCTTTATCTTCTTTATCTCCATTTTTTGATCTTATCTTTCTTGTTATTCTTGTTATTGAAACTCTCCTATTATCCCATATATTGTATATAATAGTAATAATTGTTAATACTACAATTAATCCTAAAACTATATATAATATTTCCATTTTTTCCTCCTATTTTACTATTTAAAATTACTACTATAATAACAAATATACATTAATACTACTAATTCTAATCTAAATGATATTTTTAGTATATATTAATGTATTATTTTTAATTGTTATCTTATGTATTTTTACTTTTTCTAATTTCCTGATGTTTTTCTTGCTAAAACAACATATCTTTGTTGTGAATCATCACTACATGTAGATAATGATACTTCTGTTTGTCCTTTAGTATCTCTTCTCATATATCTTGCATCACTAGGTGTTGTACTAAATCCTTCATATATTGCATATTCTACCCTATTTCCTGAATTATCTGTTATATATATCTTATCACCAACTTTTAAAGTATGATTTTTAGAAAAAAACATATTATTCCTATAATTATGTCCTAATATTGTTGTATTTCCTGGTTCATTTATTCCATTTTGAGTATCAAGCATTGCTGTTGCAATTTCAAGTGAACGTTTGCTTAATGGAAATAGTATAGGATATTTAACTTTTATCTTTGGTATTTCTACTGTTCCTACAACATCAAAATTTTCCATTCTAATTCTTTTTGCCTTACTTTTAACAATAGGCTTTTTACTTCCATCATCTATTCCTAGAAAATCTGCATCATTATTTATTTGTCCTCTATCTTGGCCTAAATCTAATTTTCCTTTATTAAACTGTTCTACTACATCTTTTGCATTTCTTTCTGCTTCATCATCATTCATTTTAGATATAACAAAAAAAGTAATTGTAGATACAACTAATATTATAGTTATTACTATCATTATTGTTAATATTATACTTACTCTTTTTTCTTTTTTTTCATCTATTTCATCATACATATATATTCCTCCATCACACATATTATACATTATATTATACCATATTTATTTATTTTTTACATTTATTTGTAATCTTGTTACATTTTAGATACAAAAAAGAGAACCTAAATCTTTAGGTACATCTCCTCTCTTCCCATTATATCTTATCATATATTTTCCACATACCATTTTTAGTAGAACCTATTCTTTCTAATATTCCCTTTTCTCTAAGTATTCGTATATTATATGATATACCATCTCTTGTTATTCCAAGTATTTTAGCCATTTCTACTTGAGTTATAGTATTATCTTTTCGTATAAGATTCAATATTTTTTCTTGTGTAGTTTCTTGTGTAGTTTTTACCATTTCATTAACTGCATCTAATATAACTTCAAGCATAAATTCTATAAATTCATTTGAATTACCAGCATTATTACATTTTTGTATCGAAATATAGTACTTATTTTGATTTTTTCGGCTCAATGTCAAGAATGGGGTGTATAAAAGTTCTTATAATAAAAAAGAGAACCTAATAATCTAGTTCTCTTTTTCCCCCTTAAGTATAACTATTTCAACCTCTGTTTCAGTTTGATTCTTTGTTTATCTTTCTTTAAAATCAAATTTTCGATTTTTTCTATTTTTTTAAAATCTCTTATCGGATTCAATTTACTTTTCTGTAATAATTTAATCTCTATTTCTTTGTTTAGAACCCGTATTGCTCTTTTTACCTCTTGAATTTCTCCAGTATTTTTTTTAACAAGCATTTTTTCACTCCTTTTCTGGTTATTCAACCTAAAAAATTAATCGATTTCTTTCTTCTTCCTCAATCAACATAATTATTATACTATAACTTTATGTTATTGGCAATAGTTTTTACTTGTTTTTTTCTTATTTTATTGTATTTTATCATTATATTCCAACTTAATTGCATATATTTTCCCTAAATTAGGGTTTATATTAGCTTTACCTATAACTTCTTTATTTCCTTTAATCATATTAAATGTTATATTATACATATTTTGTTCTTTATTAATTATAATTTTATCTATGTCTTTTTCTTCAAGTTCAAATCCTATTTTTTTCATAGTTGTTATTAATAATTCTTTTGCTTTTTTCTTATTTTCTTCATTATCCTTAAATGTTTGAATATTTTTATCTATAATATTATTATAGCTTTCTAACCTATATTCTTCACCTATTGTTATATTACTTCCATCTTTTAATGTAACTATTTTTTTATTACCTTCTATTTTCTTTGATATTATTTCATCTTTTTCATTAAATGCTTTTGCATATAGTCTTATACTATTTAATGCTCCACCTGTTAATATATCTTCCCTTTGTTTTATTTCTTCTAATATTTGTGCCTGTTTTGTTGTTTCAATTATTCCGAAGGTCTCTTTTATAGTTTTTTATAGCAATTACTATCCATATTGTTAACAATAATATTATTAGCATTATTGTTATTAATATCATTTCTCTTTTTACATCTTTTTTCATAAGTAACTTATTCCTTTCATCATATGTATATTTAAAATATAGTACACGTTTTTTATTTTTTCAATTATTTTTACATATTTGTATTATATAGAAAGATAGAGGAAATTATCTCTCCTCTATCTCTTTAATATCTTTTTCTTTCATCTTTTTATTTATCTCTATAATCTCATTTATTCTTTGTATAAAACTTTCTATCATTACTGTTTTAATCTTATTTCTCTTATTTGCAATACTTGTATTTAAAAGTAATACTAATTTTTCCATAAATTCATTTTCACAATATAGTATTTCCTTATTTTTTATTGCTCTTTCTATAAGTTTATCTCCAATTGTTATTATATCTTCATTACTAGCATTTGTAATTCTTTGAAACATTTGAAGTGGTTCATAATATTTAAAAATTGGTATATCCATACATTCTTTTTCAAATAAGTCATAAAAAAGTTCCATTTTCATAGGAATATTTTTAAATACATTTTCAGAAAGTGCTTTCATTTCTGCCTCGTAAATCATATCATTAAGTTTAGTAAATCTTACTACTATCTCTTCCATTGAAAGACGTAGTTCATTTGAAAGTTCTATACCAAGATTACTTAATTCATCTTTAACATTTCTACAATATTTAGATTTTAATATACTTTTATCCATCCCTTTTAAAAATCTATCTTTAATTTTATTCATATCTTTAGATATAAGGCCTTTTTCTTTAAAATATACAAAATATGCAAATATTTTAACAATATCTAATAATTCTAATCTTCCGATTTTCTATATCTTCTATTATTTCTTCTATTATTTTTGGAAATTCATCATCAGATATTTTCCAATATTCTTCTGTAAGTAATCTCTTATACCCTGGAAGTTTTTTAGTGTCTATTGTAGATATTATATCTTCCATATCTCTTTTAAATATTTTCATATCAAATATTCTTGTTCTTACATACATTTCTATAAACTTGAAGAAACGATATTCTGATTTAAAATTATAGTAATAATTACTATCAAATTCTTTTATATAGAATTGTTTGTTATCTGAAAGCACTCTTGATGATACAAGTATTTTCCTATATTCTTCGTTGTTTTGTATTCCTTCAAACTTATATTTTATAATCTTCCCTGCTTTTATTTCAAAAGATACTGCTATAGTAAATATTAGCATTGTTTGAAGTACCCTAAAACTCGTATCAGGATATGCTATATTTACTGTATTATATATTTTTTCAAAATCATTTAAAGCATGTTTTAATATTCTTAGATTCCTTGTTCCACTCTTCATAAATGTATTTGTAATAATACCTGTATTTCCTCTTAAAAAACGTATAAGGTCTTTATTATTTTCATATCTTAACAATATCCCATTTATAATATAGTTAAACTGTGGTGCATATTCAAATGTTTCTCCGATAAGCTTTTCTTTGATTCTTTCATAATCATTTACCTTATCAAAAACTAATTCTGTCTTATCTTTAATTTTTTCTACTAAAGGCTTTTCATCCTTACTATTATCTAAAAGTTCTCCCTGTTTATCTAATATATATGTAGAGATAAATGTTTTCATTTCTACATTTGTATTTTTAAGTTTTGTAGATAATTCTTTTTCATTACATATTATTATTGTTTTTATATAGTCATGTTCTACAAACTTGTTTATATATCCGAAGTATGTCTATAACATCTACATTTGCTCTTTCTAAATCGTCAAAACAAAGAACCTTATCATCTGTACTAAAAAAACTACCATAATCTATCTTGTCTCCACCTTGTTTAAGTCCAAAAATACTTGCCATATCCATACTTGTTTTAGCATATTCTGGTATTTTAGTAACATCATTTTCTTTCATAAACTTCTTTAATGATTTATCCATTAGTTGTGTTGTTTCCAAAAATATTTTTTTAGATATTTCTTCTAAATCTGATATACCATATAATGACATATATATTGTTGTATATTTTTTTCCATTTAATGTTAAACTTTCTATTCTTTCCTTAACCTTATTATTCCAAAAATGTGTTTTTCCGGCTTCCCCATTCACCATTTATCATTATTGCATAATCTGTATAATCTGCTCTTACATAATCCAATATACTTTCAATTAGTTCTTCCATATCTTTCCTTTATTCTATTTTTTCTTTTGTCTTATTATAATCCAAGCATTAATCCTGGATATCCTTTAAATATTTGCTTACCTATTTTAATATCAAGTTCTTCTACTATTTTCATTATATATTCAAAAGCTTTTTCTTCATCTTCATATATATTTGTTCTAAATTCTAACTCTACAAAACTTCCGAAGCTTTTCTACAGTATCTATAGATATTATTATATCTTTGTACAAATATGATGTTCTTGTTTTTTCTACAACTACAAGCTCTTTTACTTTTAATACATCAAAAATCTCTTTTATAGCTTCTATATCATCAACATTTGTTTCAACTTCTCTACATTTAAATTTAGCATTTTCTCCATCTTCTTTTGCCCAATTCTTATATGTAATACTATATTTGCTTTTTTCTTCTCTTGTTCTTAACCATTCTGCAACTGGTCTTTTATCTAAAAAATTCCTATCATTTGGTGTAAAATATGTATCTTTTTGTATTTCATTTTTTTCCACTAATTTTGCATTATTATTTTTCTCTAATTTTTCTAATATTTTAAATAATTCTTTAACATTTAATAATTCAAACTTTGCCTCTATTTCTATTCTTTTCTTCATTATATTACCCCTATTTTTCTTATGTACTTAATTATTTCATCATATCTTTTTCTTCTCTTTTCTAATATATTTTCTTTTCTCTCATTTGATAAATCCTCCTCATATTCTTCTACCAAATTATCAGAAATTATATGTAAGTATGAAAACATCATTCCACTTTTTTCTGCTCCTATTGCCATATTTCCTATTTCTGGATCAACAAACTGAAAATCTCTTTTTACATCTCCTACCCAATATTTAGTTTCTTCTAAAACACTTGCAAGATTATAGTGTTTACCATGTATAATATTATCTCCTTGTATATTCTCAAATATATTTTTCCATCTTATTTCTGTTCCATAAACATTACTTATATCACCTGTTGCTATATAATCATTTGGTGATATTCCTTTTTTTAATGTTCCTAACTTTCCTATATATATTACCTTTTTAACTCCATATTTTCCGTAAAAGCTCTACAATTGCCTTTGATATATCTCCCCAATATGTATGTTTACAACCTAGTAATATCCCGATTTGCGCCGTTTTAACATCTTCCATTTAAATTCACCGATTACCATACCATATTTTATCATCTGAAAGGCTTTCTAATTGTTCCACATATCCTAAAAACACTGTTTCTACTTTTGGAATATCTTTTAAATTTTCTTTTTTTAATTGTTTTAATATATCTTCATATTCTATATTTTCTACAATAACTTCTTTTTCTACCCCTCTTATATCTAATGCTGTTTTAATAATATTACCATAATGAAATATATAATCTATACCTGGATAACAATTTAAATATGCAACATTTCCGATTAATTTCTATTGTTGGCCTCTTATAATTAAATCTCTTATTCTTTTCTTTTTTTATTTGTTTATCATCTCTTATATATTTTCCTCTGACAATTATTTTTTGTATATCTTTATCATATATCTTATCATTTACTTTTAATTCAATATATTTTTCTAAAGATTCCCCCATCGAGTGTTCTTCTATTACTTCTTCTCTAGATCTCTTACTCATAATTATATTATTCTCCTACATATCTCAAATAATCTTTTTATCATTAATCTTTATCTTCATTTTTTATCATTTGTATATGTAATTCTTTTAATTGTTCTTCAGATATTTTTGATGGTGCATTTACCATTAAATCTCTTGCCTTTTTGTTTTTAGGAAATGCTATTACTTCTCTAATGCTTGTTTCTTCAGCTAAAAGCATAACAAGTCTATCAAGTCCTGGTGCCGCTCCTGCATGTGGCATTGCCCCATATTCAAATGCTGTATATAGTGCTTTAAATTTTTCTTGCAGGTCTTCTTTACTATATCCTGCTATTTTAAACACTTTTTCCATCATTTCTATATCATAATTTCTAACTGCTCCAGATGTAACCTCAAATCCATTACATACTGCATCATATTGGTATGCTTTTATAGTTAACGGATCTATTTTGTCCACATCTTCTTTTGATATTTGTGGCATTGAGAATGGGTTATGTGCAAAGTCTATTTTACCTTCATCATTTAATTCATACATTGGAAAATCTACTATAAAGCAGAATCTGAATGTATCTTTTTCTATTATATCAAGTTCTTGTCCAAGTTTTATTCTTGTTATACCTGCTATTTTTTCTGCCTTTTCTTTTATACCATTTGTAATGATAAACACAGAATGATTATTATTATCAAATTCTAATAATCTTTCTTTTGCAATATAATCCTTATTTCCTACTATTTCTTTAACTTCTTCGTTTTTTTCTAATATACTATTTTTTAAGTCTTCTGTTACAAACTTAGATATACCTCCAGATATTTCACCATTTTGTACCTTGTAATAATATATTTGTTCTTCTGTTTCTTTTTTAACTTCTTCTACAATCTTATCATATTCTTTTCTTGTAAGTATTTTAGGTATAACAATACCATATGTATTTTCCTTAATAATTGTAGCATCTTTTCTAATTAATTTCATTTCTTTTGATATGTTTACATTTAAAAGTACATTTCTTAAATCTGGCTTATCTATACCAAAATATTCCAAAGAATCACTATAGCTTATTCTTCTAAATCCTACATTATCTACCTTTTTATCTGTATTTTTACTAAATACATCATAAAGAAGCCCTTCTATAACCTTTAAGACATCTTCTTGTTCTGCAAAACTCATTTCAAAGTCTATTTGATAAAATTCACATGGTGATCTATCTGCTCTAGGATCTTCATCTCTAAAACATGGTGCTATTTGGTAATATTTATCAAAACCTGACATCATAAGTAATTGTTTAAATTGTTGTGGTGCTTGTGGTAATGCATAAAATTCACCTTTGTGTAATCTACTAGGCACTAAATAGTCTCTTGCTCCTTCTGGTGATGAATTTGCAAATATTGGTGTTTGTATTTCTACAAATCCTAAGCTATCCATATAGTTTCTTACATCTTTCATTATTTTTGATCTAAGCACAATATTTTTATGTATATCACTATTTCTTAAATCTAAAAACCTATATTGTAATCTTAAATCTTCCTTGTTATTTCTGTAATCACTGTTTATCTCAAATGGTAGATTTACTTTTGCCCTTCCTAAAACTTCTATTTCTTCCCCGTTTATTTCTATATCACCTGTTGGTATATTAGGGTTTTTGTTTTCTCTTTCTACAACTTTTCCTTTTACTCTAATTGTACTTTCTGCAGGAACCTTACTATATTTTTCTATTAATTTTTCATCACGAATTACCACTTGTGTTATTCCATAATGGTCACGTATGTCTATAAATGTAAGGCCTCCATAGTTTCTTATCTTTGATACAAATCCTGCTATTGTTACTTCTTCTCCTATATTTCCTATTCTAAGTTCATTACAATTATGTGTTCTGTACATATTTTTCTCCTATTTCATATTTTCCTATTAGATTATATCATAATCCCTTAATGTTATACATATTTTAATATATTTTTACTGCTTTCTTCTACATATTTTTCTATTCCTTTTTTCCTATACACATGTATATATGATGGATGGTATATTGTTATTGTATTATATCCAAGCTCAATAATTTTCTTTTTTAAATGTTTTTCTACAAGTCTACCAAGAAGTACAACTACTTTAGGTTTTACTATACTCAGTTCATATACAAGGTTATCAATACAATTTTCTATTTCTAAACTATCTGGATATCTAATCTTACCTTTTTCATTTAGTGGTACACATTTTACCATATTTGACCTATAGCATGAAATATTACTATTTTCTTCTAATAATCTTTCTTCTATCATTTTTATCAATTTTCCACTATTTGTATTTTCTGAAAGTGGCATTTCATCTTCTGTTTCTTTCATCTTTGCAGATATCCCTACAAACATTATATCTGATTTTCTTATATTCTCTACTAAAGGTTTCTGATTACATGATATACTACACCTATTACATTTTGTTATTATATTTTCACAATTGTTATTCTTCACTATTTTTACTCTTTTCATAATTTAAATTACAAGTACTTTCATTTTCCAACTTTCCTTAAATTTTAATATATTTGATTATACCACATTTAATACATACTTTAAAAGAAAAAAAGTTGTTAACAAAATTATAACAACTTTGTTAACACCCCGAATAAATTATTGATCTTTATTAATATAGGTCAATAGTTTTTCTATTGATTTTTCATTTTTCTTCTCGTTGTCCCTTATATAAAGGAACAAACACTAAAAGTGGAAGCCAGAAAAATCCTTGTAAAATCATCTTCATATCATAACCTGCTTCAAAATCAAACGATTTTGAAAATACCGTTCCCCATAATAACATTGATGCTGCTATTATCAATATTGACAATAGCAAAGTTAAACGTTCTGCATCAAATTTATCCATCTTTTTAAGATTTATTTTATTGGGTGCTATCAATAACAGTATTACATAAAATAAGTATGTATGTATCTCTATATCGTATACATGCATAAATAATAATACAACTATTGCACTTATTTTACGTGGAAATAATGTTTTTGATATTTTTTAATAAAGTGAATTTAAAATATAATTGCAGGTTTTTACTATTTCATGTAACTTGGTAGGCTATCATAGTTTGATGCTGATGTACATTCATTAAAGGTATAATAAGTATATCCACCTTTTTCTTTAACTTTCTTTGCAAACTCTACAATAACTTCTGGGATACTCGTTAATCCTCTACATCCTGAAAATACAAAATTAAAATCTATTACTTTTATATTATTTTTAAATAAATTCTCTGGTATATTTGTTAAATCTTTGCAATTTTCAAATATATTGCTAAAATCCGTTATATTTAAATTATATTTAAATAAATTTTCTGGTATATTCTCTAAATTTTCACAATCACTAAATGTTTCACTAAATCTTTCTATATCCACACATCCTTTAAATAAATCTTCTGGTATTGATTTTATAGTCTTTGATCCAACAAACCTGCTTATATCTTTAATTCCTTTTTTATTTTTAAATAAATCTTTTGGAATTTCAGATATTTTTGCATTTTCATAAAATACTACAAGATCCTCAGGCTCTGGTTCATATATTTTCGAAACATTCGGAATACGAATATTCCATCTTCTCTCAAAATAATAATCCTTATCTCGCTTAACCTTTCCCCAATGAATTATTTCTACTTCTATACCTTCTCCTAAAAAACTATGTAACTGCCCTCCCATTGCAAAATATCCTGTTTCTTCTACTTTTATTATATATTCACCTCTATTGTAAGTGATACTTTCTCCATCATATAAATCTACTATCTCTCCTTTTGTACCATTACCATAATCAATTTTTATTGGAGTAAGTGACTCTGATATAGCAAGTGCCCCAAAATATATTTCTTTAGTTTCATCTAATACCTTAAGCTTCAATATCATCTTATCTTTATCCTCTTCTGGTATCTCAACACCACCTACTGTTTTCTTACCATCTGTTTTAGGATACAACATTTTTAAAGTATTTAATATTTCTTGCTTTGTTTCTATTATATTTCCACTTTTATCTGTTATATTATCATCTACTATATTATAGTTATTGGTAAACTCTTTTGTTACAAGTACAAGTTCTACTTCTGGATTATGTTCTCCTTTTTCTATTGCTTTTGTCTTTAAATTTAAATATCCTAATTTTGCATTTTCTAATAATTCTGCTTTTGCTTGTTCTTTTTTAGCTTGATTAGATTTTGCTATAAGTCCATTTTCTCCCATTGTCATTTGAATTGCAACACCTGCTAAAAGTAACATTATTACTATTGTTATAACGAGAGCTAAAAGTGTTATTCCTTTTCTTTTATTCAATTTATTCTCCTTAAACTACATTATATTTATATAAGTATATCACTTATATATTTTTTACTATATATTTATTTAAAATTTCTATATTTTTGTAATACTCTCTTTTTAAATAAAAAACAGCATCATTTTTGATACTGTTTTAATTTATTATTCTACATATTTGCCATCTTTATTTTCTGTTGCAAATGGAAGACCTATTAATACTCCTATATACATTGGTAAGAAATAACGTATTTCTCCTCCTACTGGTGATAATAGACATGTTGCATATACTCCTAAAAGTGGCATAAACATAATTAATTTAATATATTTCTTTCTATAGATTATATACATCATTGAAATTATAACAACATATACTGTATATCCTATATTAACAAATATTGATAATACTGGTATTTTTGCTAAATATATATAATTTGTATAATTTTCTATTCTTCCTGCTTTATCTATCTTTCTATCTAATTTAGCATTAATTTTTTGTGCTGCTTGTTCTTGATGTGGGTGATGAGCATTTGATACTTGTATTTGTGGCATATGTGCTGGCATATATGGATAATAGTATAGGTTTGTATGTACTAATGCACCCATTATCATTTCTTGTGGATATTTCTTAAATAATTTTATAAAATTTGATATTGCTTTTTTCTTATATTCTTCATTTTCCACAATATCTATACTTATCCTATTTTTTAATGGATCTGCAAGTTTTGGTAAATAGAACTTACTAATATCATCAAACTTTTGTATATTTTCAGATTTAAATTCTGATTTAAACCATAATAATAACCATTCTTTTTCTTCATCTGTTAAGTCATCTTTTTTAAATGTTGCAAGTCTTCCAAGCATTTGTGCTGGAATACTATAAAATTCTCTCTTACTTCCAGGTGCTATATTATATTTTTTCATTACAAAATCTATTGTTTTTGTATAAAATACCATTGATACTGTAAAAATACTAAATACTATTAATATATATTTAAATTTTTCTTTCCCTTTTATATTAAATGCCATTATTAATAACATTAAAGGTAATGCTATTAAATATGCATAAAATATATTATGTCTTAAAAATAATGGTAATGTTACCCAAAATGCAAATTTAAATATATTTCTCTTTTTAGAAAAATATCCTGAATAATCTTGAGCAATTTTTACTAATTGTAATATTAGATTAATTATAACAATAGTACATAATATGTCTTTATGTGCAATCATTGTATGATGTGCTATTGGTGGATAGAACATCGCAAATAACATTATTACAATACTAAATATTTTGTTCATTTTCATATCTGCAAATACTTTTATTGTATAACTAATCGCAAGTGCTGTATAAAGCATTTGTAAAATCGAATATAATGCTATCCCATGTGTATGTGACCCAAATAAGAAATTTCCTAAAAGTACTACATTTATTAAATATACTGAATGTAGTATAGGATGTGCATTATAATATGTTCCTGAATAATGTTGTATTAATTGTTCAAAATTATCTGTTGAAAATGCTCCTGGATATCTTGCTAAAAGTGTAGGTATCCAACATATAAATAATATTAATGTTGTTATTAAAAATGATTTCCAACTTCCATCAAATAAGTTTATCTTTCTAGTCTTTTTATTTACTTCATTATTTTCTTTTCTATTATTTGTTATTTCTAAATTTTCTAATCCATAAAATATTAAACTTACAACATTTTTTACTATATATGAATATGCTATATATTGTGCTAAAATATATAATACTAATTTTTTACCAATACTAACTGGTGTTGTTAAAAATATTGTTTCAGATAATATTCCGTAAAACTATACAAAAACCTATTATAAGTCCTGTTATAGTTGTTGTTATTTTAAATCTTTTTAATTTTTCTTTATTATCTTGTAAATGTTTTCTTATATATAACAATGAAAATGTTCCATAATTAATTGCAAATATTGCTATTAATGAAACTATACCATCTGTATCTGTATATACCCTATTTTGTGGGATATCTATTTTAATGTTTACTATATATGTTAAAATCATTGATATTGCTAATGATATAATAAATATACTTTTTTTAATATTTTTATTAAAACACTTTTTTATATTTCCTATTATTTTATTCATTTTTTATTAATTTTCCTCATCTTTCTCTGTTTCTGATATTATATATATAGGTCTTTTCTTTGTTTCTAAAAATATTTTTCCGGATATATCTTCCGAAGTATTCCTATACATAGTAATTGTATTCCTGATGTTAAAAGTATAACACTCATCATTGAAGTCCATCCGTGATGTTGGGTTTCCGATAAATTGCTGTCCTTACAACTACAAATATTAAGAAAAATATTGTTAATGTACATATTGTAAGTCCTAACATTATTGCAAGATTTAGTGGCATTTCTGAGAAATTTATTATTCCATCTATTGAATATTTAAATAATTTAAAGAATGACCATGTTGTTTGTCCTGCTACTCTTTCTCTATTTTCATATTCAACATATGCTGTTTTAAATCCTACCCAGCTAAATATTCCTTTAGAAAATCTATTATATTCTCCTACTTCTAAAATAGCATCTACCATTTTCCTTTTCATAAGTCTAAAATCTCTAACACCATCTACCATTTCTGTATCACTTATTTTATTTATAATCTGATAAAACTTTCTAGCAAAGAAACTTCTTATTGGTGGTTCACCTTTTCTTGTTGTTCTTCTACTACCTACACAATCTAAATTTTCTTTTTTCATTTTTTTAATCATTTCAGGTATTATTTCTGGTGGATCTTGAAGGTCAACATCCATTATTGTTATTAGATCACCTGTTGACTCTTTTAATCCTGCAAGCATTGCTGATTCTTTTCCAAAATTTCTAGAAAAAGATATATATTTTACAGAATCCTTATTTTCATTATATAGTTTTTTTAATACATTTAATGTATTATCTTTTGATCCATCATTTACAAATATATATTCTAATTTCAAGCCTATTTTTTTCTTATATTTTTCCACTTCTTCAAAAAATAGCATAATTGTTTCTTCTTCATTATAACAAGGGACAACAATTGATAATTTTTCAAACTTCTTCATAGTACTCTCCTATTTGATAACTTATTTTTCTTTTAATTACACTTTCACTTTCTTTTGTATTCCAATTATTATTTTCTCTTCTCTTCTTTTTCTTCTATATATGGATTTAATAACTTAATTTTATTAAAAATCTTATTATTAATTATAACATCTATTAAACCTGTTGCAAGTGGAAATAATATTATTACATATGGGATTATATATCTTGATTTTGCTTCCCATAATATATGAAATACAAATCCCCCTAAAAATATTATAGTTAAATATAATTTTTCCATATTTACAAATCTATTATCTACATTATATTTTTCTTCATCATCTTTAATAATCTTTCTATTATTAAGTATTTCTATAAAAGCCCCAAAATATATTAAAATTATTAATGCTTTACAATATTCTTGATATATTTCTCTTGTATTACCAAAATATAATTCTTTTGCAGTTCTTCCTAAAACATCTGCATCATATATTTTCATCCTAAACATAACATCATTTGTCCATATTGATTGAAATGTAGTTTCTGTCCACATTGATAATATTTTTTCACTATAGAAATCAAACATAGTATTAGGTTTCTTTATATAGTTTTTAATCAATTCAATATATTCTTTCCATTGTTCTTTTTTTAGTTTTTCAAAACCTGATACATCTTTTTTTACAGTTTCTAAATATGTTCTTAATTCTTCCTTTGTTTTAGCCGTATTTTCCCCTATATACTTATTCCAAAGTTCTATTATTTCTGCACTCCACCATCCATGTGATGCATAATCTATTTTTGTTCTTGCACCCATTAATAAGTATGATACTAAAGGATGTGATCTATTTGAAACTATATCATCAGGATATTTTGATTCCATATATTTTTTTATTATATTCATTGGTGAAATTGATAATATACATATAATTATTATCCCAAATATAATTTTCATTATATTGCTTTTTATATTATCTATATTTTCTTTATCATATTTTGTTTTTATAATTTCTTTTATAATATTAAATACTAAATATATTATAGTTGCTATTAAAAATATACTATAGTTTGTTCTTACAAGAATAGCAAATCCCATTGATATTCCTGCAAAAACTGAATGTAATATTTTATTTTTTTCTTTTTTTATAACACATAATGTTTGATATACTGCTATTAATACAAACATAAGTCCTATTATATCTCCATATACAAATGTCGATAATAATGGAAATTGTATAAATAATAATGAAAAAAATATCACTATCTTATTTCTTCTTTCATCTTTATATATAATATTTGTTATTTTATATAACATAAATGTTATTATTGCTATCGAAAATACATTTATATATCTTATAACAATAGGATCTGCTATTCCTATAATCTTATATATTATTCCAAAAAATACTCCGTATCCCAAGTTGATGTGGACATGTCATTATATATATAAGTACTTCTTCTGATAATTTACCATTTTCTACTAATTCTTTTCCAATTTTATGTACTAATAATTGATCTGAAAATACAGGTGTTTTTGATATATTTATCCAAATTATACCTAATACAATCTGGACCAGCATTGATATAATAAGAAAATATTTTAATTTTATTTTATCCTTTTTAACCAAGATATATAAAACTGCTGTTATAATTATAACAATTAAAAATACTGATAAATAATTTAATCTATAATCAACTTTTTCATGTATATTTTTTATATATCCCATTATAATCAAATTTAATAATAACATTCCAAAAATTATTATAATCCCTAATCCATTTATTAATTTTGTACATATATTATATAATTTCTCAAATATCCCTTCATTATTTTTCAATTTATTATCCATTATATATTCCTTAACATATTAATTGTTGCATTTATAAATTTTTCTGCAAAATTTTGATTTACTACATCATTATGACTTCTAACTGAATCTGGTAATTCTAAAAGCATTGTTCTTGCATTTCTTAAACTATTTTTTGTCCAGTTTATAAGATAACCATTCCCGATATGTTCCTACATGTTTATTCATCCCATATGTATTTCTATAATATGAACCTATAGTATTATCTCCTATAGTTTCTCCAAGCCATCCGATGTGTATCTACAAGAACATTTTTTCCATTTTTAGATTGTGTTGCTTTTAAGAAATCTGCTAAAAATTTTGCTTCATATGCTTCAAAACCATTTTCACCATTATAGTTTCTATCTGAAGTATATCTTACATGATTTGTTCCATCTATCCTAAAGTTCCTATTTAAATCTATACCTCTATTCCCTCTTGAATTACTATATAATGTTGTTCTTCCTGGTCCATTATTTGTCCAACCATGATTTGCACCATCTGGGTTTACTTGTGGGAAAAGATAAATTGTCCAGTCTTTAAATATATCTGATCTACCTAATCTTATTAAATAATCTTTTAATCTTTCTGCTATATATGTAAGTTCTTTTCCATCATGATTCCAAAGGTCTTCAAATCCATGTACTGCAAATGTTGCATAAAATATATTTTTTCCATTACCAAACTTATAATATCTTAAATCTTGTCCTCTACTATCACCTTTTACTTTAAGTCCACTTTGTCCATAGATTCCTTGTTTAAAATCTACTAAATCATCTAATTTTGGTTCTAGATATATTTTATCATCTGTAAGTCTTAATGTTCTATTTACTCCATTTTCATTTATTATCTTATTTTGTATATTTTTAAAATCTAAATTAATACTATATTTTTTCCCTGAATTATCTTCAACTTCTACAAACATAGTATATTCTCCATTTGGAACTGAATTTATAATCATATCAAAATAATAATTACTATCTTTAACTATATTTGTATAAGATCCTATATTTTGTCCATTTCTATTTAAATATACTTTAACATTTTTTAATGTCCTATATATGTTTCCGTACTTTAGTTATCATTTTTACATCTAAATTACCTGTAATATAATTTCTTCCATCATTTACATATAATAATCTTATATTTGTTACTTCTGTTTTTATTTCATAATCTTTTTTTATAAAACTCAATTTATCTGTAATTTCAATATTTTTAGACATATTATATATTAAAATATTTTTTCTTTGATTTCCTGGAATCCATAATTTTTCTTTATATGTATTTCCGATCATCTGCTTTTGCTTCTGCATATATTGTATATTCACCTTCAAGATTATTTACTATCATATCAAAATAATAATTTGTTCCTAATATATTTCCATTATATATATCTATTCTTTTATCATCTTTTTCTAAATATATTTTTACTTCTTTTGGTTTTTCTATTTCTCCATTTTCGTTTTTTAAAAATATATTTGCTTCACCTGTTAAATAATCTCTTCCATCATTATAATGTATTCCTCCGAAATTTATGTGTATCTGTTCTTATTACATATTCAGGTTCTATCTTTTTTTTTAATGTTATTATACTATTTCCTACAGATATATTTGTTCTCATATGTTTTACTACTACATCTTTTCTCATATTTCCGAGATACCCATAGTTTTTCACTATATACTTTTCCGATTATTTCCTACAGCTTCTGCATATATTGTATAATTTCCATCTTCTAAATCATTTATTATTATATCAAAATAATATTTATTATCTTTAATCTTACCTACATAGAAATTTTTCTTTTTACCATCTTTTTCAGCATATATTCTTACTTCTCTTGGTGTTTCTATATTTCCATCTTGATCTTTTAAAAATATATCTGCTTCACCTGTTAAATAATCTCTTCCATCATTATAGTGTATTCCTCCGAAATTTATATGCTTCTGTTCTTATAACATAATTATTTATTCCCTTATCTTCAAAAGTTAATATACTTTGTCCTACATTTATTGTTTTTTTCATATCTTTTTCTGATATCTTATTTCTTAATCTTTCATGTATCCAAAGTTTTTCACTATATGTATTTCCGTTCATTATCTTTTGCTACTGCATATATTGTATATTCACCTTGCAGATCATTTATTATTGTATCAAAATAATATTTATTATCTTTAATCTTACCTACATAGAAATTTTTCTTTTT